>JACCDH011487333.1_pt1 | contig 90135 bp, 150 predicted proteins | sample 7442481 | NCBI WGS metagenome assembly JACCDH01 (sample SAMN15323433, study PRJNA562643) | freshwater metagenome | isolation source: river surface water | place: USA:Blue River Watershed | collected 2017-08-15 | reverse complement strand
AAATAACATTAAAAGATAATTTCTATAGTGATGGTAAATCTGCAAGAAACAAAAGACGTGAACAACAACGCAGAAATAAAAAGAAGTAACTTTTTAAAATTTACAGCTAAAAAATTAGGTTGTTTTTATTTTTAAATATAACTATCATTACAATATGGAATACAAAAAAATTCAACTCAAAGGTAAGATTTATGAAGTTGTAACAGTATCAGGATTAGCAGAAATATGTTCTAGGTCAGTAAACACAATTAGAAAGTACGAGGAAAGAAATATTATACCAACAGCTAATCTAAGACTAAAAGCATCAACGTCAAAAGAAGGTACTAGAGCCTATACTAAAAAACTAGCACTTAGGTTAGCAGAAATTTTACAATCAGTAACTCAGGGTGTAAAAATATCTGACGAACAACAGAGACAAATTCACATTGCATTTCAAGAAGAAAAAATCGAATTAACCAAATAATTATTATGGCAAAAATGGACGAAACAGAACAGCATCAAGCAACTAGAACAACAATAGGTCCTAGTGTGTACTTTGAAAAATCAGTTACTAAAAACATGGGGGATTTCAACTCTGCAAAAGTAACCGTAGGAATAACATTACCGATAGACTTTACTAGAGACGATTTAGCTAAAGTAAGAAAAACTATCGAGACTGCCGACAAAATAGTAACAAGCGAATTAGAAAGTCAAGTAGATGAACTTATTGCCTAATTTAAGTTCCGATAGCGAGGTATTGTCTGCAAAAGGTATAACACTTGCTCTGTATTGTTTTCTTATTAGTGACTGCAAAAGTAGTAGGGGTAACATTGTATTATCAGCGTATGATTACGAGTACACCAAAGAGAAGTTTGCAGCACACGGAGGAGACAACATAGATAATTCTTTTGATGAATTAGAAAGGATTGGTGTTATATCTTTTAAAGGCGACTTAGTTATTGTAGGAACAAAGACAGCCACAAAAGCAGTACTTTACAAAGGCGAGAGTAAAGTAAACCCACTTAAAGATTTAGAACTTGTTCTACAATCAGCTAACAAGTGGTTAAAAGAAAATTCATCACTAAGGAGAACAGCCGAAATTAACATGGTTATAAATAGTCTTGAAGTACTTCTTACCAAGAACATAATGCAATGGAAAACAGGTGACTTCGTTAATTTATTCAAAGCAGTTTACGAGACTACGTACCAAGAAGTACACAGAGAGTTTCTTAAAAAAGAGTTCGGCCAGATGAAAATACTTTTGAACATTTACAATCCACCTATTTTAATTAAGATGTTAATTGAGTATATTTCCAATGTAGAAAATTACCACAGATATCCACCTACAATAAGTAGCTTTATGCACTATAAAGACGAGATATATATTAAGTTATTCGGAGCTACCAAAAAAGTAAAAAACAAAGACGAAGATGGATTTTAATGAACATTATTTAAGTTGTGGTATCTTATCAAAGTGGCACAACAAAACATTCGATGATTTTACTAATGATGATAGAGCTAAAAAAATAGTTCTTGACTACTTAGAAAATCCGAGACAAGCTCTAACAGATGGTGTAGGGCTTTACTTGTTTGGTAACAATGGTACGGGTAAGAGTCTATTAATGAATTTAGCCTTTAAAGAGTTACTAAAAAAGAGATACAAAGTTCAGGTAACTAACCTAGATGGATTAGTACATAGTTTTACTCAAGGTTGGTATGATGGTGATGCTAGAAAAAGTTTAAACAGTTTACTTACTAGAACTGACTTCTTAGGTATTGATGATTTATGTAAAGAGTTCCATTCAAAAAATTCAGACCTTGTAGTTACAGTATTGGACCACGTTATTAGGTTTCGCACACAAATGGGTAAACCTACATGGATAACTAGTAATAAGAAACCAAAACTAATTTCTACCATTTATACAGAAGACATTGCTTCAATGTTAAGAGAAGTATGTGTAGATGTTTTTGTAGATGGCGAAGATTTTAGAGGTGTTATAGCAGAAAAAAATAGAGACAAGTATAAGAAATGACCATAGCAGAAAAATTACTAATAGCTATAATAAGAGCTAAAGAAGAAAAGGTACTATTTAAAATTCAGAAGCGTTGGTTAGATACTTCGGAAATAAAAAAGTTACACTTTGTACTAGATTACTTTCGAGAAGAAGGAGAGTTTATAGGTGTAAAGGCTTTTTGTTCAGAGTTTAGTTTAGACGCAGCAGAAGTAGATAGCAGACCTGCCATATATTTTAAGCAACTACAAAAAAGGTATCTTGTTTCCGAGCTATCGGAAGTGTTACCCGAATTAGTAAAAAAGATTTCTAAAGAGCCGGAGTATGTTCTCTCTAAATTAAGAGACGTTCCACTAAATATCGACATTGATACTAGTAAGTCAAAAGACACTCTTTATTCAGATACAGCAATAGACAGATATGAACAGTATATCGAGAAAATAAAAAACAAAGGTATTGTTCACTTATCTACAGGTAATGAAATATTAGATTCTTTATTCTACGGATATCAGGCTACAGACCTTATAACAATCGGTGGGAGAGCAGGTCAACGTAAATGTCTATCAAAAGGTACTAGACTTAGAATGTTCGATGGTACTGTTAAGAATGTAGAAGATGTTAAGGTGGGAGACCTGTTAATGGGTGATGATGGCTCCCCAAGAAAAGTGTTAAAACTTTACTCAGGTAGAGAACAAATGTACTGGGTGCATCAGAAAAAAGGAATGTCATATAGAGTTAACGAGAGTCATATTCTATCATTGAAAAACAAACGACCTAAGAACATAAGAGAAACCGTAGTAGGTAAGAGAAAATATGTTAAATCAGGCGTCTGTTCAGATGAGGTAGTTAATATAACTGTTAGAGACTACTTAACTAAATCAAAGACTTGGAAAAAGTATCACAAAGGGTGGAAGGCTAAATTAGACTTCGATTCAAAAGAAGTATTAATTGACCCTTACTTTTTAGGTGTTTGGTTAGGAGACGGTTCATCAAGAGAAGTTTCAGTAACAAATGTTTCAAGGAGTGTAGTTTCTTACGTTAAAAAGTATGCTAGTAGTTTAGGGTTATTGGTAACGCCAAATGATATAAGCTATAATATTTCTAATGGAATAAACTCTGCAAAAGAAAATAAGATTACTAAGCTTTTTAGACAATATAACTTACTGTATAACAAAAGGAACAAGATAGACAGAGGTTTTAAACACATACCAAAAGATTATTTAATTAACAGTAGGGAAGTAAGATTACAGCTTTTAGCTGGCATACTTGATACAGACGGTCATTATGATGTAAATGGAAACGTATTTACAATAACACAAAAAAGTAAACGTCTAGCAGACGATATAGCTTTTTTAGCTAGAGGCTTAGGCTACGCAGTAACTTCTACTGATAAAATAGCACAGTTAAAAGAAAGGGATTACAAATGTACAGTAACAGACTTGTCAATAAGTGGGGACTTTAAAGACTTACCAACAAAAATAAAGAAGAAAAAACCAAGAACTCGTTTGATAAATAAAGACCCCTTAGTGACGGGTATAGAAGTAGTAAAGGATGTAGTAGATGACTTCTACGGTTTTGAGATTGATGGAAACCATTTATTCTGTTTAGAAGATTTGACAGTGACTCACAATACGTGGTTAATATGTGTACTAGCAGTTCTAGCAGAGACAGTACTTCCCGAAAACTCAGGAGAAATACTCTTTATTACAAATGAGATTTCCACAGAAGAAATAGAAGGTAGGATGGATGCCATAAGATACAGATTACCTTACTCAGCTTTTTTATCAGGAACTCTAACTAGAGCAGACAAAGGAAAGTACAAAAAAGGACTTGAAGAATTAGTACACAAAAAATCAAAGATACGTATTATCGAAAACTGTTACGCCCTAGACGAATTAGAATTAAAGTTACAACTATATTCGCCGGCAATGCTATTCCTAGATGGTTCTTACTTAATGGAGCCAAAACTAGAAGAAGGATGGCAGAAGATAACTACAATAACTAGAGGACTAAAGAGGTTTGCAAAAACTTATAAAGTACCAATAGTAAACACGACCCAATTAAAAAGAGGTTCAGGTAAAAATATTAAAAGTGCCATTGATGGACAAGCAGACTTCGCCTTTTCAGATTCGTACAATGCAGATAGTGACTTAGCATTTGTAATGTACCAAGATAAGGAAATGGCTTTTCATCAAGAGTTCGGATTACAGACAGTAAAAGGTAGAAGAATAGACGGTAAGAAACAACTTATATTTTTATGTAACCTAGAGTCAATGGACTTATCATTTTTAATACAAGATGAATACTCAGATTCAGAAGAAACACCAAAATTAGAATATTAATATGTTACCTTATAAATACCAACAATACGATAAAGACGTAGCAGTAAGATGTAAAAATCAACCATATCCTAGTATGTGGGGTAAAAGACAAATAAAGTATAGATTAACCATAGGAGAATTTAATTTTATTATTTGTTACAATTACTATCCAGCTCATAGGATAGCTAAAGAAGAGTTAGACGGAGGTAGATGGACTATTACGTGCCCATATACTTTATGGAATGTATATAGATTTAAAACAATGCCTAAAAATCCTAGAGAAATATTAGACAGTTTTAATGTATTCTTTGACAAAGAGAAACAAAAAATTTATAGAAAACACTTAGGTACAGTAGAAGGTTTACACGGACAAGACAGTCTCATTCAAGATTTATTTATTTTAAACGCATAAAAATTATGGACTTAGTAAAATCAGTATTGGTAGGGTTATTATTATTATTAATAGCACCAATTTTTTTCTTTGACGCAGACAAGTTAAACATAGTAGAAATTAGATACTACATAGTATTGTTTCTTTTGTGCCTAATCGTTTTTTGTTTCGGTGTTCTACGTTTATTCAACGCTATAACAGTAAATTCGATGTTCTTAAAAAATCTAAGAAAGTCGCTAACTATTTCAAACACTAGAATGGCTAAGTTAGGTTTAGACCTACATAGTCTATCACAGAAAGTAGATCATAACACAAAATCGGAAGACAACAGTACAGACGACTTAGTTAGAGCACTAGAGAAGTTAATAGCTACAATTAAAAAATCAGACAGTACTAAAAATAATGGAACTAATTGACATATTAAAAGAAGATAATCCTTACTTACTATCAAACGGGCAAATAAGAACTAGATGTCCTTTTAGAGAACTGCACCAATCTACAGGTAGTGCAGGTAAAGGAGAAGCATCTATGTTCTTATCACCTGACATAAATTCTTACCATTGTTTTTCATGTAAGTCTAAGGGTAGACTAACAAACTTACTTATTACCAAATACGAACTCGATTACTTTAAAGCTATCGAACTAGTTAAGTTAGTAGAATATAAAGGTAAAAAAGTAGATAAGCAATATGAACAAGATTTCTTTTGGCAAGTAGAAGCACCGATTGAGTTCCTTGAAAGAAATCCACCATTAAAAAAGGAAGTACTAGAACATTTTAAATTAGGTTATCATAACGGAAAAATTATAATGCCAATGTTCGACTTAAATAACAATCTACTAGGTGTCGCTTACAGAGGAGAATACAAAGGCAGTAAAACAATATCTTATTCTTATGGCTTCGAGAAAGACAAGTACATTTACAATTACAATCCAAAAGCAACAGAATGTACTATCGTAGAAGGTCAAACAGACTTATATAACATTTATGGGTTCGGTTACAAAGATGTAATGTCAACTCTAGGTTCTAACTTATCAGATACTCAAGCAGAATTACTAATCAAGATACCAAAAATTTATCTAGCCTATGACTCAGAAGATATTGCCGGTGTAAGAGGTATGGAAAGAGCCTACAAAAAGTTGTATAAGTACGTAGAAAGTGTAGAGTTTCTAAATTTCCCTTGTAAAGATGCAGGAGAATTAACAAAAAGTCAATGGTTACAATCAAAAGAAAATCCCTATAGTTATGCAGAATTTAAAATGCTCACAGCCCAAGAAGAATAGTATGCAGCATACTGACGTTTGGAATAGTATGGTAAAATTAATAAATGAACATCCTGACGAATGTGTAAAGGAAAGAGCTAAAATGCTACTTAGTCAGTACAACACAGCAGGAGGTAGAATGATAAAAACTGAGTTATATAGTATGCTCATAAATTATTCAATATAAACTAAAAAGTTTTGCTTAAAAATAGATTTGAATAAAATCTTAAAATCAATTATATTAACCTTACAATAAAAGTAATAATAATGCCAGGAAAAAATCACAGCTCAGAAGAACCTACTTCAAGAAGAAGGAGAGCAGACGACACAGAAAAAGTTGAGACTACTGCAAAACCAACTAGAGGTTGGGGTGCATTAGCTAACAAGAAAAAAGAACAAGAAGAGTACAAAGAAAAATTGGAAAACACACCAAGAGAGTTTTGGTTAAAAAGTGGTGAAACTGCCATAGTACAATTCTTATCAGATGAACCTTTTGTTATGGACGTTCACTCTGTATGGATTGATGGTAAGTGGAGTACAATCCCTTGTCAATTACTTACACAGAAACATTGTTTAATGTGTAGAGACAACGCCAAAAAATCTTGGAAAGCGGCGTTCAAAGTTTTAGATTACAGAGGTAATTGGGACAAAGACAAAAAGAAATTCAAAGAAGACGAGAAAATCGAAAAGTATTGGCTAGTCGGTTCAGCAGTAGCAGAAATTCTTGATGCCTTACGTAACAGAAGAAAGAAAGAATTAACTGAAATGGTTTTTGAAGTAACCAAAACAGGTTCAGGTAAAACAACTTCTTATTCTATATCCGTAGCGGAAGATGAAGATGGTGTAAAATTAAAACCGGTTAGCTTCAAAGAAAAGTATGCCGAAATTGAAGAGTTAGTACTTGAGTCTCTAGTTCCTACAGATTCATACCTAGACAAATCAGGTTTCGATGTTTCTGAAAATTAGTAACAATCTATGGATTACAAATTAGTAACCACAAGAGAGGGTATAGTTTCCTATTTATCAAAGATAACCGACTTATCAGTTTTTGATACCGAGTTAACAGGTCTAAAGATAGATGACTTGTTACTTGGAGTCGCTTTCTACGATAGGGAAACATACCCTATTTTTGTTCCGCTAGATTACATCTTTACAGAAAGAGGAATACCAATTAGTGTTTTAAGGTCTGCACTTCAAGAAGTAGAGTATCATAAAAAACCAATAATAGCGCACAATGCTAAATTCGATATAACTGTTTTCAAGTTTAACAATTTACCGGTTCCGGTAGTACAAGAAGATACCGCAGCTATGGTACACGTTTATGACAGTAACTTAGAAAAAAAGTTAGAGACACGTGTAAAGAAAGACTTAAAAGTAAACAAAAAAACATTTGAAGAAATAGTTGGTAAAAAGTGGGCCAAGATTGATTGGGTAAAAGAGGGTAATTCTCTACTAGATGTAATGGCTGAATACGCTTGTGAAGACGTACTTTATGAGAGCAGATTATACGACTACTACCTAACTAAGTTGGAAGAAGAAAACTTACTTAATGTGTATCGTAAAATAGAAGTTCCTATATGTGATGTGTTATCGTCTATGCGTGTAGCAGGTGTTTTAATAGACCTAGATAAATTATCTGGTATCGGAGATAAACTATCTAGTGGTATGGAAAAACTCAAGTCAGACATATACCAAGAAGCAGGTTGCATATTCAATATTAATTCAGGTAAACAGATGGCCGAAGTACTATTTGGTAAAATGGGATTACCACCAATAAAGAAAACAAAAGGTGGTGCATTATCTACAGATAGTGGTACAATGGAAGAGTTAAAAATACAAGGTTACAAAATAGCTGAGTACTTAGATAACTATTCCAAACTACAAAAACTAGATAGTGGCTATGTAAAATCAATACCAAGATTTATAGACTTCGATGGTAAACTTAGATGCGACTTCAATTCCACTGGGACAAAATGTATAACTAGAAATTCTGTTGTTCCTACATCAAGAGGTATGATAAGAATATCTGATGCTACAGCAAAAGATGTTATAGTAAATAAGAATGGTGAGCTTGAACAAGCAGATGGACTTTTCAAGTTTAAAAAGAAACCGACAATTAAGGTTTCCACTATGCTTGGTTTTGACATAGAAGGTACGTACAACCATAGAATAATATCTGTAGATTCAGAAGGTAAACACGATTGGTCTACTTTAGACAGTCTACAAGTAAAACAGAAAGTTAAGATACCTTTTAGATATAATGTTTTTAGTAGTGTAAACCAACAGATAGAGTATACCGAGTTACCTATTAATACTTGCTCTAAACCTATTAAGTTACCAAAGGTAATGACTCCAGAGCTAGCTGAATTTATAGGTATGTATAACGCAGATGGTTCTATACATGACTCAAATGGTTCTTACACTATAAGATTAAGTACAACTAAAGAAACGGTTATCAAGAGGTTCATTTATCTATGCAAGTTATTATTCGATAGAGATGTAGAGTATAATCCAAAACAGGAAAACGTATGCTTAACAACTATTCAATTAAAACCTTTTATAGAAAGTCTAGGTTTAGTTAAAAGATGTGAGAACAAGACAATACCTGACTGTGTACTTTTATCTAACAGAGATTGTGTCATTAGTTACTTGAGAGGTATATTACTCGACAGCCACGTAGTAAACGATGATAATTTAAAGAAGTCGTACTTAAAAATAACAGTATCAAACTACGACCACGCAAATTTGTTACAAAGCATACTTATGAATTTAGGGTATGTTGCTAGTAAAACAAAAGTGGACAAAGTATCGTGGTCTATATGTATCTACAGAGAAGATGCAAAAAGATTTTTAGAGTTAGTTAAACCGTTTAAAGTGTTTATAAGTATTAAACACCTTACTTGGAAAAAAAGAAACTACAAAGTGTATTCTAACTACATAGAAGTTCCTATAACTTCAATAACATACGCTGTAAAAGATGTTTACGATTACCATATTCCAGGTACGCATAGTTTTATTGCTAACTGTTTAATTAACCATAACACAGGTAGGTTTTCTAGTTCCAATCCAAACTTACAGAATCAACCAAACAATGATGAGTACCCAATAAGAGAATGTTTTATCGCAGAAGAAGGTAGACAGTTATTCGCACTAGATTATTCACAGATTGAATTACGTATAATGGGCCACATGGCTCAAGATAAAAGATTCATTCAAGCGTTTAACAACGGAGAAGACATCCACCAAAAAGTAGCAGACGATTTAGGTATATCAAGAAAACAAAGTAAGACTATTAACTTTGGAGTACTATACGGTATGGGTTCAGATTCACTTGCATGGCAATTAGGAACTAAAGTTCGCCAAGCAGAAGAAATAATACATGGCTACCATAGAACTTATGAAGGTTTTGCCAGATGGAAAACTAGAGTAGAACAAGAAGCAATTAAAACAGGTCAAGTTCGTAATATGTTCGGTAGAATAAGAAGAATACCAGAAGCACAAGAACGAAATAGTTTCTATCGTGGTCAAGGACTAAGAAGAGCAGTAAACACCGCTATTCAGGGAAGTGCCGCAGACCTAATTAAACTAGCTATGGTAAAACTACTAAGACGCTTTAAAGAAGAAAACCTAGACGCTAGAATGTTACTACAGGTACATGATGAATTACTTTGTGATGCACCAATAAAACAAGTTTGTGATGCATACGATATTACTAGTGAAGTAATGGAACAAGTAGTTACATTGTCAGTACCATTGATAGCAGATGGTAAAATAATAAATCATTGGGGTCAGATGAAAGATGATAATTTCTTATCGCTTTACGACTCTATAAAAAACAACACTTACAGAAAACCAATTAAAAATAACAATCAAGAAAATTTAATACCATTATGGCTGATTTAAAGAAAACAATAGAAGCACTTGCTAAGAAAGCAGGTAAAAAAGTAATTTACTCAGGTGATGAAACACCTATGTGTAGAAAAATACCAACAGGAATACCAGCCTTTGACTACGTATCATCAGGAGGTTTTTTAGTTAATCAAAACAACGAGTTATTCGGAAGTATGAGTTCTTTAAAATCTTATATGTGCTACATTGCAATGGGTAAGTTCCAAAAGTACGATTGGGGTAATGACGTTCCAAACGCAATTACAAATATTACCTACAAAGTAGAAAAAAGCAGAGCATCAAAAGATGAAGAAGCAATCACTTTTTACGAGATAGATAAAGTTAGTGTACGCAGAGGTTACAAACCAAAAAACGAAGTTGTAGCAAAACGTGTTGCCTTAATCGACATGGAAAGTACTTACAACAGGGAATGGGGTGCAAAATTAGGTGTAGACAACAAAGGATTACTTTACTATTCTGATTGTAGTATGAACCAGGCAATAGATATTATCGAAGTATTACTAAGAGATGACTCTGTTTGTCTAGTAGTTTTAGACAGTATGTCAATTATTGGATCCGACTTAGAAAACGAGAAGTCTATGGAAGATGAACAAATGGCTGCAAATGCACGTCTATGGAATAAAGCAGCTAGAAAATTACGTTCTGCTTTAAATGCTAATAGAGATGGAACACTTATTTCCATAAATGCCACATCAACTAAGATGGGTGGTTTCGGAGACCCTGAGACAGTAAAAAACGGAGAACAATGGAAGTTGTTCAAATCTTTATCAGTTAGACTAAATGCGTTAGTACAAATAAAAGGTAAAATAGAAGGCAAAGGAGAAGTAACTCTTGGTAGGAACATTTCTCTAATAAACAAGAAGAACAAATTCGGTGAACCTTTTAGAACTGCTGAGATGTACTACTCACTAGTAGAAGATGGTTACTTAGGTGCAGGTCAAATTGACGTTGTAGCATCATTAGTTGAATTTGGTGTCCGTTTCGGAGTTGTAACTAGAAGTGGTTCTATGTATTCTGTAGGAGAACATAAAGTAAATGGTATCGACAATTTTAGAAAACGTGTAGCAGAAGACAAAGTATTATTCGGCTTCTTAGAGGAGGAAGTTTACAAACACTTTTAGTATGGGATTACCTAAGTGGCTACAGAAAGAAGATAGTACTAGAAAGAGAAGCCACAAACAAGAAAGTAAAATCGCTAAAGACTTGAAAGGTTACACTACTATAAACTCAGGTGCTACTTTTGGACAGAACGATGTCATAACAGATTTCGCAGAAGTAGAAGCAAAAACTACAAAGAACAAAAGTTACACCCTAAAGGAAGAAGAGTTCTTAAAGTTAGAACGAAAATGCAAAGTAGGAAAATTACCTATGTTTATAGTAGACTTCGAGTCAACAGGTAAAACACTAGCAGTACTTAATTACGAAGACTTAAAATATTTAATTAAAAAAGCAAATGAGTGAAAATAGAGAAGAAAAACCAAAAAGAGCAGACTTCATTTCAAAGTACCTTATTACTAGAGCGTACTTTATTTCCGAAGAAGATGAAATACTCAGAGAACAACTAATCAATCTAGGTATTCAAAAAGAAGAGGAAGACACCCTTGAGATTGACTCGATAACTATAAACCTAGATTTCGTAGCAGCAGTAAACCCCGGACATAAGAAAGGCACTTGTTCTGTACTTATGTCTAACGGAGAAAAACACTTAGTTATAGCTAGTAAGGAAAAACTAGATGAAATACTGTTACTACGTGAGAAATATTTGGAAGAAAATTAGGTTGTTTTTAATCTTAAAATTATCTATATTTATGTTACAATCAAAGGTACAAATACAGTATCAGTTTAAGAAAAATAACAGAACAGAACTCTATGATATTTACAGCTACAAAATACTAGTTGATAAAAAAGGAAAAGAAACATTACTTAAACAAAGTAGAATAAAAAAAGGACTTACTTACGCAGACGCAGAACAGTATGTCTATAACCTAGAAAGAAATAACAAAACCAATTTATAATCATTATGGCATTAACACCACCAGAACCAACATCGCCCCATTTATCAACAACAGTAGGCACAGACACTTTATCGGGAGACGCTAGAGACAGAGGTCACAGATTTTCAGTACATCCACCTAGACATGGATCAAGTCATGGAGTAGCTTTCCAAGAGTATATTTTCGCAGAAGTAGTAATAAAAGGTACTCTAGTTAGGTACGAACAATTTTTACATAACAATGTAGTTTTTATAGACACCTTAGGTAGAGACATAATAGTAAGGTCAGACATATCAACTAAGAGAAGAGCAATATCTTTGCCTATGTCTATAAAGCATAACCTTACTACTAAAGGTGATATTATAGCAATAAGAAAAGAAGACATATCCGTTCCCTCTATAACAGACACCGCAATGTTAGTTTATGAAGATGCATCAGTATTTCTAGTTAAAGGCGAACTAGGAGTAGATTACGGGCTAAAAGTACTTCCAATTACAATAGAAGTAAAAACAGCCTACAATGCTTTTGTAGCAATGTTACATTCACTAGACGGACATACACCACTTAGTAGACCAAAAGAAATTACCAAAACTACTATTGATACGTTAGTAGAAAAGTTTCCAAGACCTACCTTAGAAGAAATAGGTTTTCTAATAAAAGAGTCGACTTGGTTCTACATACTTCTATCACTAAGAAGAGGTAAAAACATACTAATAATAGGTCCTACGGGTTGTGGTAAAACAGAACTAGTAACACACGTTACAGAAAGATACTTAGGCAGTAAAGACCTACTAAGTATATTTGACATGGGTGGAACTTACGACCCTATCAGTACACTACTAGGTAATAACAAGTTAGTTAGAGACAGAAAAGCAGATAGTGTAATATCTAAGTTTGAACAATCTAGGTTCTCACTAACAATTCAGGACAAAGGTATTGTATTACTTGATGAGTTAAATAGAGCACCTGCCAACACGAACAATTTATTGTTTCCTTGTTTAGATAATAGAAGAAAACTTTTTGTGGAAATGGCTCCTGCCGATAAACAAGTAATAGACGTACACGAAGAATGTTTCTTTATTGCTACAGCTAACATAGGTACTGAATACTCAGGTACTAACGTAATAGATAGAGCACTACTAGATAGATTTCCGACAGTAATCGAATTAGATTATCCTACTATCGAAGAAGAAGTAGACATCGTAATAAATAAAGTTAGATTAGAAAGATTAATTACTACTAAATTAGTAACTGCTGTAGATAAGATACGTAGTGCCTACAAAAGAGGTGAATTATCAAATTCTGTTTCTACTAGAACAGTAATTCACATAGCTGAACTAGTTAAAGATGGTTTACCACCACTAGATGCATTAGAATTATCTATTCTACCACTATTTGAAGGTAACTTAGAAGACGGAGAAAAGACCACAGTAAAAACAATCATAGCAACTTTGTAATATGGAAAAAGTAGTAAAAAAGTTATCTGAGTCAGACATAGAAAGTTTAATGTCCGATTGGTTCGTAAGAGATGGAGACACTTTTACCTTTATACCAGAACATAAAAAGATGTTAGATTGGGAAGATAAAAGAACCACAGATGACTACTCTTCATACTTAATAAGTAAAGATACCACAGTAGTAGACTTAGTACGGAGAGCACATTTCTTAGCTAGAAATGTAGTTTCTGCAATGACTAAAACTAAAGTGAGTATAAAGCTATCTAAGAAATCAGGTTCCTTTACTAACGGTATTTCTATTACAATAGCAACAGATTATTTTTCATTAGAATATTTGGAGCCATTGGAAAAAGCGGATATATTTTTAGGTCTAGTAGTACATGAGTTGTGCCATATAAATTACACAAACTTTACTTACCTTAATAGTTTGCCTAGTGAATTTAAGAACAACAAAATTATAGGTGCTATATTTAATATCCTAGAAGACGAAAGAATTGAAAGACACGTAGGCACAGAGTTTCCAGGTTTTGTCCGTTTCTTAGAAAGAACAAAAAGGTTTTATTTTGACAACTACTTTGAGGAACTCAGAAAAAAATATGAGGAAGAACTAAAAAGAATAGAAGGAGACGACGCCCCAAAGAAGGAAGAAAAAGTAGAAACTGTACTAGGTAGTATGATAAATCTAATATTGAAAATTATTCGGTATCCAAAAGATTTAGAAATAAGTAGTTTTGACGTGTTCGGAGAGTATTTAGTAGATATTAAAAACATATTGACACCATATCCTAGTAATACAGAAGATACTTACGCAGCAGCTTGTTCGATATATGAGGTAATAAAAGAACTAGTTCCAGAAGTTTCTGAGTTAAAAGAAAAAAAGTTATCAGAAATTGGCTTAGAAGAACTAGTAACTTTGTTAAAACCTATATCTTCCGATGAATACGAACCGATTAAATGTGACAAAATAACTGCACTAGACGAAGGCGACATAACAGGTTCTTTTAAAGTAGATGGCAGAACAACTACAATAATTGAAACTGATGATAAAGGTACTTACCTAGAAAGTCTACACAGAGTAAGAAAACTTATACCTGCTGTTAGTAAAATACTTATTTATAGCGACAAAGACTATAAGTTAGCTACTAAGTCAACACGTAATGGTTACTTAGACCAAAATAAATTAGTAGACGCATATCAAGGAGTAGATAATGTTTACCAACAATTTTCAGAAGTCAAAAGTAAACAAGTAGCAGTTTGTATTTTAATAGACGAGAGTGGTAGTATGGGTAGTTATGGTTCAAGAGTAGCTAGAGACTGTGCAGTATTACTAAATGAAGCAATACAAAAAGTTCCTAGTATTCAATTATTTATTTACGGACATACAGCAGACGAAATTTCTATAGGTATTACCAACATACACGTGTATAAAGATTTAAGAACGAAGAATAGATTTTCTCTAGGTCGTGTTTCTTACAGAACAGAAAATAGAGATGGTGATGCTATACTTAAAGCAGCCAAACTAGTAAGAGAACAAACTAACAGAAAGTGCTTAATGTTCATACTATCAGATGGTGCGCCTAGTGCTAATGACTACAGAGGTGTAGAAGCTATTAAAGATACTGCCAATAAAGTAAAGTCAGTAGAGCGAATGAACTTCGATGTTATTCAAATTGCGATAAATAATTCTTATGACCCTAGTTTAATGTTTAAAAATTATGTTAAACTTGTGGACATGAATAGACTACCAAACGACTTAGGAAAACTAGTAAAGAAGACAATAAATAAAAACAGGTAATGAGTAAAAAGTTGCTATCACTACTAGCGTCAAAAAAAGTAGATAAAACAGTTTTAGATATTATAGACAATAACTTATTAAAGAAAAGGAAAAAATTCGACCAAGAAGAACTTAAAGCAGCAGCAATACAGTTCGCAAAGATTGTAAACCAAGAAGACTTTAATATGGATGCAGTTATGGTTTCTTACTTCAGAGTGTTCAAGGCTTTATACGCAGAACAACCTAGAGGTAGAGGAGTTTTTCATCCTAGTTCTATACTATCTGATTGCGAAAGAAGACTCTACTTTGAATTTATAGGAGAAGAACCAAGTAACTATGTTGCACGTAAAATTGAGCCGAGCCTACAAAGAATATTCGATGTCGGTACATGGTGGCACACATACATTCAATCAATTCTGTACGAAGAGGGCGTACTTATAGCCTCAGAAGTTCCAATAGTAAGTAGACGCAGAAAATTAGGTGGTAGAGCAGATGGTGTTCTACGTATCACAGTAGGAAAATTACTCTTAGAAATAAAATCTATTAACACGTTCCAATTCGGAAAAGTAACTTTTGCCCCATTACAGAAACACGAAGTACAAGCAGGTATTTACGCAAGACATTTAGGTATAGAAAAAATCTGTTACCTTTATATAAACAAAGACACAGGTGCAATAAAAGAACATATAAAACCAATATTAAAAAGTCAAGTAGACGCAGCATACGACAAAATGAACTTTGTATTAGAAAGTGTTAAAACTAAAGACATACCAAAAAGAACAGTATGTAAAAGTTTCACAGACCCCGAAGCTAAAAAATGTGAGTACTGCGACCTATGTTTTAATTTAGATAAATAAAATAGTATGAAAGTAGTATTAATTTGGCACACAGACCTACATCAAACAAGAACTTCCTATAGATTAGTAGGCGTAGCAGGAAGTAAAAAATCAGCATTACATATTCTAATGGATGAAGCAGAAGCCATAGAAGACGTATTCACAGAAGAAGGTTTAGTAATATTAGAAGAGGCTACATTAAATATGTATGACTCAGAAAAAGAAATACTAAATACCTCAAAGCAAGAAGACAGAGATTATCTGTTAAAACACACAAAAGGATAACAATTTATTTAAACCAATATGGATAGTCAAAACGTAGTAAAGTCTTTTAGAAAAGATTTCCCTGAAAAAAATAGACCTTCTTTTGAACTCACATTACCTAGAAGTTTATCAACCCTTACTTCTGAAAAATTATCAGATGTAATGACTAAGTACACAGCATGGCGAGAGTTTACAGATGACTTATTAATCGAAGCATTTGTTGATTACAGAAAAACAAAAGAAACTTACGAGTATGAGTGGCACAAAAAATTCCTAACTTCAAGTCAAGCTACAAAGTATTTAAAAGAAATGAAGTTAGAAACTGACCCAATACTAAAAGAGTTAAAAGCAGAATTTATCGAAGCTGAAATGTACTACAATCTTTTACAAAGTAAACAGAATAGTATTAAAGATACCTTAGCTATAATAAGTAGAGAAATATCAAGAAGAGGAACAAAAGAATTTTAAAAAACAATTTATAAAATGGAAAATTCAAATTACGATAACTATGCAGCAGCAGCTTTACAGGCTTTAATTGCTAAATCACCAATGATTGACAAACAAGGAGAACTTGGAGAAAAGAAAAGCGAAGAAGAAATGCAGGAAATTAAAAAAGAGTTGTGTAGAACTGCCCATGCTTACGCTACATGGATGATACAAACAAGACCAGAGTTTGTTGATTACCTAAAGACTATCAACATAACTGTTTAATATTATGAAGGAAAACGTATACCGAGGTGATGCTCTAGTTAGTTTAGAGTTATATGAAACAAACCCCTTAGAACTTAGAGAAAATATAGAGAAGAGATTAGCTGTGTCAATAATAGAGAAATTACCTAGAAAAACTCTAAATGACCTATTCAATATTACTAGTTCCTACGCAAATAAGACAGAAATAAAAGAAGCCTATAGAATGGGTTTAATTACAGGACACGAGTACTATAGACAATTAGAGTTAGTTAATAATGGGCAGATTGAGTTTACAGCAAGTATAAAATTACACGAAAGAGAATAGTTATGAAAATAAAAACAATATGGCATTATGCCTTCGCTTTCTTTGAATCTGAAACAGATTTACAAGAATATTATCTTAAACATATCGACGGAGAACCTTTTTATAAAGGGGAGATTGAAAAATTAACTTACGAAGTAGCATCAAAGATTGCCCAAATACATCCTAATTGTCTTAACTATTATGAACTTGCAATGATGCCTTTGTTTCAAGGTAAAGGTAAATTACACTCAGGTACAGAAAATCCTATCAAGGCTTTAGAATCATATAAAACAAAAAAGGAGTCAGAAATAGATATGCCCTATATAATGATTTGGAAAATATTTGATACAAAATAAATTATGAAAATATTAATAAGTGAAGAACAAATAAAGTCGCTAGTAAAAAATTTAGCTACCACAGTAACACAGATGTTAGATCTACCAATATACGCTACAAAGAAACCACACTATGTGTGTGTTTTAAATGGTGCGTTTATGTTTTTTTCTGACATAGTAAAGTTACTACCCGAAGGTAAAATTTCATTCGTTAAAGTTTCTGCTACTAGTAGTGGTAAAGTAATAAAGGAAAGAATTATAAGAGCAAGTACACCGTTAAAAATAGAAGAAGACGAAGTAGTAATTCTAATTGATACAATTTTTGATACAGGAAAAACCTTAAAAGCACTAAAAGAACAAATACTAGTAGATTACTTTTTTTCCACAGGCGACTTAGAAGAACCTGATGTGTTATTTGTTACTCTAGTAAATAGAGAGGCAACAGCAAAACCAGACTGTCTTATTAGTGGTATTTCTATTAGTAAAGATTTATGGATTTACGGTTACGGAACAGATAACGCAGAAGGAAAATTTAGAAACTTAACAGATATAGTAGTATAATTGCAGTAAATTTAAGTAGTATGCCACAAAAAAGATTTAAACAATATGTAGGTATTGACATCGGTAAAGATGGTGCAATCGTAGTATTAAACACAAAGAACAACGAAGTAATTTCAGTAAACACATTTGTAACACCACTAATCGGAAGAGAGTTAGATTTCAAAGCGTTTAAAGATTTGTTACTAAATTATAGCAACCCTTTTGTAGTTTGTGAAGACTTACACGCTATATTCAATTCATCGGCAGCTAACACTTTTACTTTTGGTGGTATGTGTTACGCTACAGAGATGGCTTGCGTATGTTTAGAAATACCTTATGTAAAAGTACAAGCTAAGTTATGGCAGAAAATAATGTTTGAAGGGGTAAAAGAAATTAGAAAACCAGGTACAAAGAATAAAAAAGGTATTGACGTAAAAGGTAAGGTAGATACAAAGGCTATGGCACTAATCGCAGCAAAAAGATTGTTCCCAAAAGAAAACTTTTTGCCTACGCCAAAATCAAGAACACCTCATGACGGAATAGTAGATGCTATTTTAATGGCAGAATACGCAAGAAGAACTTATAAGTAAAAATGAGATTAAAAGAAATAAAAGTCAAAGTAATATTCGACAGTAAAAATACATCAATGAGAGAAGTTTTGCCATTAGGGTATGAAACTATTCTCTACGTAAATGGAACTGACGAAGAAGAAATAATACCTGAAAAGAAAATCTATTCTGATAAGGCTGTTAAAAATAAAGAAGGTCAATGGGTCTACGAATTAAGAATGACTATACCCCAATCGGTAATCCCAAAAGGAAACTTTACAGGTTTTACTTTTATTGGTGCAAATGGTAACGAGTATTCAGAACATTGGATTTACCATAATGTAGGACCAAAACCAATAAGAGAAATCTTTGATAAATTAGAAGTTAAGATACTAGTTGAAAATGATTAAAGACAACCCAAAGTTTCTAGTCGTAGATTTATTTTGTGGTTTTGGTGGTACAAGTACAGGTTTTGAAAGAACAAATGGCATAGCTAAAGTAATAGCTTGTATAAATCACGACCCAAAAGCGATAAAATCTCATTGGTTAAACTATCCAGAAATTAAACACTTTGAAGAAGATGTTAGAACTGTAAATATAGTTAAAATAGCTAGATTAGTTAATTACAACAGAAGAAGGTATCCAGACGCTAAAGTTATTTTATGGGCTAGCCTAGAATGTACTAATTTTTCTAAAGCTAAAGGAGGTCAACCTAGAAATGCTGACAGTAGGACACTAGCAAATTCCTTATTCATGTCTTACGACACAGAAACAAACGAGTATTATAATAAAGACAGCTACATACAGTTAATAAACCCTGACTATATTATGATTGAGAATGTTACTGAGTTTTTACTATGGGGTCCGCTAGATGAAAATGGTAAACCTACTAAAAAAGGTAAAGGAGAAGACTTCATACAATGGAACAAGAATATAGAAAACTTAGGTTATAAGAGCGAGTGGGTTAAAATGAACTCTGCTGATTATGGTGCTTATACTAGTAGAACTAGACTATTCGGATGTTTCGCCAAAGAAGGATTACCAATAGTTTTTCCTGAACCTACACATAGTAAAAAAGAAACAAAAGGTAAAAAACCATATAAAGCAGTTAAAAAAGTTTTAGACTTTTCAATAGAGGGTAAGAGTATAATTAATAGAAATAAACCACTAGTTGAAGCAACACTAAAACGTATTTATGGTGGACTAACTAGATTCATAGATAATAAAGCTTTTATTGATAACTACTATGGCAAAGGCTATTGTACTTCTATTGATACACCTGCACCAACAATTAGAACTAAAGATGGTATGAGTCTTATTCAAGTAGAAGGATTTATTTATAGAGATTTCAAAACCGAGACAAACTCTTCTTTAGAAAAACCGGTTGGTAGTATAACAACAGTTCCAAAAATGTCCTTAGTTAGAGTAGAAAGATTTTTAGTTAATCCACAATTTAGTAATACAGGTAGTTCAATAGAAAAGCCTTGTTTCACATTGATAGCTAAAATGGATAAAAGACCACCAAGTTTAGTTGAAGCTTTCTTTACAGAAGATAAACCAACAGTAAAGATTAGTAGAAGAGACTCACCAATGACTAAAGCAATAAAAAAGTATATGATTGAAAACAACATTACCGATATTACGCAAAGAATGTTAGTAGTACCAGAGTTATTAAAAATACAAGGATTTTCTGAAGACTATAAATACTTTGGTAATCAAGCGGATGCAAAAAAGTTTGTAGGAAATAGTGTAGTACCAAATGTAGTTACTGCATGGGCTTTAGAACTATCAAAAAAATTTTAATTTTTAATTTAAAAAATTCTATTTATTATTGCGGTACATAATCGTAGCATAAGATGAACAATAAAGAAAACGAAGTACTAATTAAAGTAGGAAGTGGTACGGATGCTATAAAGTTAGCAAATTCAATTAAATCAGTATATGAAAAAAATGCAGACAGTCAAGTTACTGTTCGTGCTATTGGTGCAGGTGCAATAAACCAGGCAATTAAAGGAGTTATACTAAGTAACTCTTTTTTTTCTCAAAAAGGTAAACTAGCACATCTGTTACCAAGTTTCAAGACAATAACTGATGAAGGGATGCAAAAAGAAATAACAGCAGTAGAATTTAAAATTGTAGTAATGTAATGAAAAATAAACGTGGCGTACCAAAATTAGAAGCAGGTACTTACAGACACTCAGATTTAAAATTTAGAGTGTCTTCTATAGTAGATAAAGGTTTAGGTCTCGTAGCTCTAACCGAAATAGAGGAAGACTTTATAATTGACAACCTAGATGGATGCATTAAAGTAACAAAAGAAGAAGCATCCAAAAGTCCAGAAAGAAATTATTTTTATAGTTACGGATTACTAGATAATAACTCAGGTTGTTTAATAGTTTCAGCAGGTAAAACTTTATCCTTGTGGTCTTATATGAACCATAGTATTAAACCAAATGTTTACTTTGATGGTTACAACTTTAAGACATTAAGAAAAATTAGTGAAGGAGAAGAGTTAGTTTTTTCATACCCGGCAGCAGACCATAACGAAGACGAAAGTTACCAATTTTAGACTATGCAAAAAAGAGCTATACAAGATTGGCGTATTAGAAAACAGATTTTAGACGAACAAAAAGTAGTCATAATACCTAAAATGTGGGATTGTGAAAAAAACTTTTGGTTAAACTACGCTGAAAAAGTTTGTGGGTATAAACCAATTTTTTCTGTTAATAAAGAAGAGAAGTTAGACCACTATAAATTCCATAACAATGCCTGTTTATTCTACTCAGGTGGTTTAGAGAGTGCCTTAATAGCACACCAACAACCAGAACTACCAAAAATAAATATTAAGGACCACTTTGAGTGGACAAACCCAATAGAGGGTTCTTTAGCTATATGTGGTGCAGGTTTAGGTTATAAAGTAACTACTTATGGAGGAGAGTTATATGATGGGGGTAACTTTAAAGAAGAAGAAAAACTAGTAGGTTGGGAGTACGAACTTACCGTAGAATTTGCTAGAGAGTGGGAAAAATATAGTGACGCAATTTTTCAGTCACCATTTTGGTTAATCGAAAAAAACTATCTATTTAAAGTAGCAATAAGAGAAGGAGTTACTTTTAATAGTTGTGGTAGTAATAAAGGAGACTTATCTTATTGGTGTGGTAAGTGCGACAAGTGTAAACAAATAAGACAATACTGTTATGCCAATAACATAAAAGACATCACAAAACTATAATGCACACAATTAAATTGTCCATAGTGATACCGCACTACAATATGAACGAAGGGTTAGAAAGACTGCTAAGTTCTATCTATAACTCAGGCATAAGAAGACACTTGTTCGAGGTTATAGTAGTAGACAATGGTTCAGATATATTTCCAGAACATATTTGTCGTAATGTAAATACAAAGCTAGTTAGTGCACCTGATTATAAATCTTCATACCACGCTAGAAACGTAGGTGTCTCTCTAGCTAAAGGAGACACTATCCTTTTTATAGATGCTGACTGTACTATTGACACAAACTTTATTGTTGAGTCAATAAATTATACAGGCGACAAAGTTTTAGTATGTCCTATGAAAGATACTTTTAGAAGTAAACTACTAACAGAAGCATACACAGAAAATAATAAAATTTTAAGGTTTGCTTGTGTAACTATTAAAAAATCGCTACTAAAAGAAAACCCTTTTTCAGTACATATTAAAAGTGGTCAAGACAATGATTTCTGTATTAAACACGGGTATGAATTTTCAAGTTGTCAAGGCAAACACTATCTAACATTTTTTGGATCGGTTTATAGACATATACGTTATGGAACAGGCGTACTAAGAAAAGACCAACCTTTACTATACACACACTACTTGACTTTGATGTTTTTTTACTTGTTCACATTAAGAGCATTAGTAACAACACTAACAAGAATAGTAGATACAGATTGGACTATGAAAGATGCATTACCTAGAGTGATACATCCATTAGTAGCTCACTTTTATGAAATTGCATACTCAATAGGAAGAGCCATAAAACCTTTTAAACAATTAAGATGATAGTAGCCACAGTTATACCAACACATTTAGAAACTACAGAACTACTAATTACAGTTACTAGAGTAAGTAACCCTATAGTAGTTTTTGATAATTTTTACGCACCACTATTCAGTACACAATTAGAAGATTTAGGCGCTACGGTTGTTCATGGAGTTTTTAATAATTCATACAAGGCTAGGAACGCAGGCATCGTGACAGCTATTGAAAAGTTTAATGCTGAGTTTATACTATTTACTGATGGAGATTGTATAGTTGAACCAGATTGGGAAAGAGAAATGTTACTAGTAAATTCTGACATAGTTGTAGGGTACACTAATGAGATAGGTGGTAGTAAACTACTAGATGTTTATAGAAAAAACCCTTACGGATTAGGTACTAATAGCATCAAATTTTGGTTACTAGGAGAAAACAGGTTCACTACTTGTAACGTAGGTTATAGAACTAGCGTACTAGTAAAAAATAACTTATTTGGTATTACTAAAGACGATGAGGATTTTCAAATGTCTCAGAGAGCAATTTTAAATGGTGCAAGTTTTAGAATATGCCCTCACGCTAGGCTTAACCATTTTTTATGTAGTGGTGTTTCTAGTTACTTCAAGAAGAAGCATAAGTTCAACTTTGTAGTATCTTATTGGGCTATATTATTTTTTCCATTCGCAGCAATAACAGGTTTAGTACACTATATATTCAGAAGTTTATTGCTACCTACTAAAGAACAAAGAAGAGAAGAGTTCATAATGTATTTAGGATTCTTACTTGAGTTCGGAGGTTTTACCTTAGGTAAGATAAAAAAAGTTCTCGGCTATAAAAGTAAAAGATTATTTTAAAAAAATGAGACTAAAAGTATTATATCCTTATTTTGACAAAGTTAATGACGCTATAAACTGTAACTTGCCGGTAAATGGTTTTTACGGTCTAGATTTATTTTATAGCACAGAATATTATTTTGATATTATTCATATAGACTTTTTTGAGTCATTGTGTAATTGGAGTAGAGTTGAAACAGGTTTTATTGCTATAGACATTCTAAAAAGAAGAAAAGAGCAAGGAACTAAAATAGTTTTTGTAAAACATAACAACACAGTTAGACTAGATAACTTGTTTGATTCTTACATAGAATTTATTAAACTTGTAGATGTTTTTGTTTCTTTGAATCCGACAGAAGACAACTATGTGCCACATCAATCGTATTACAGTATTAAACACTACAAACAAACACCGAGAGATAAATTTTCAGGTATAGTACCCGGACTTATAAGAGATAAAAAAGAAGCCGAAATAGTAGACCACTTCTCAAAGTTACTTAACTGCCCTATTAAAACATTAGGTTATTCACACAAGATAATTAGTATAAAAGATGCAGAGTTAATTGACGCAGTAAACGATAGTAATTTTGTGTTGATACCAAGATATAACTGTTTAAACTCAGGCATATTATTTCTAGGTATGTCTCTAGGTAGAAAAGTTATTTACCCAAAAGTAGGTAATTTAGATTCACAAGCACTACTTGGGAACTACTCGTATAACCCATATAGATTAGAAGAGTTCAGTAAGACAAAAGAAGACCTAGTAGCAGAAGAACCAAATAACCTACACATACACGAAACAAATAGTGTAGAGATTAAGAATAAAAAACTTTTAGAAATATACACAAAATTATGTTAAAAATAGGAATAGAGTGCGAAGGGATATACTCAGGTTTAAAGACCTTATTTGTAGGTAGTCCTTGCACTAACGAAGAATTTTATACTGCATACCATAGTAATAAAGTAGCCCATATTTACTTAGGGGCCGATTATACAACACCAACTTTTGAGTTTGTTAAGTATGTAGTAGACTTAGTTAATGAAAGACAACCAATTACTTTAGAACTACCTATTGAAGACGCAGACGAGATACCACTAAAGTTAGTAGGTAAAGTTTCATTTATGTTTAGGATAAGACTCAAGGATCATCACATTAGAAACTTCGATGCATTTAGTAAAACAGACCAAATAAAAGTAGAGACAAAAGATAAATGTTACTTAGCACCAATAAGTACATTCATAGTAAACGAGAAAAATTACTTAGACAAACCAATAAAGTAGCATATAATGAAAAAATTAATTTATTTACCACTAGAGCCTTACAAAGAAAGGTACACAGAACTAATGTCCTCACGAGGTGGTTGGGCAGAGAATCATTTTAAAAACTTAGGCGTAAACTTTATACGTGTAGAAGGAGAAGGTGGAACCGGCTCAATACACAATGGAGTAGTATTAGATGCAATAGGTAGAAGTAAGTGGGCGTTATCACAGATACAACAAGTAGTAAGTATGATTGATGAAGGTCTCATAGATGAAAATTGTGTAATCTATACAGAAGACTTTTGGCACTCAGGAATAGACTCACTATTTTATGTTAGAGCGTTATGTAAAATTGACTTTAAAATAGGTTGTTTTATTCATGCACAGACTTTCGATGAGTTTGACTTTTGTGCTACTCCGGAAATAGCAGATTGGATGCGTCATATAGAAGTAGGATACTTACAAGGGTATGACTATGTATTCACTTGTTCACAAATACTTAAAGACAAAATCATCAATGATGTTGGTAGTAGTTTATTCGACCCAAAAAGTAAGATTCACGTAACAGGTTTACCTTACAACGTGACTAGTTTGGTAGAACATATAAAAAGTAAGTTAACTGAAGAAGACATTTTAGCTACAGCAGAAAAAGAACCATTCGTGTTATTCTCTTCTAGGTTCGACAGAGAAAAAAACCCACACTTCTTTTTAGACTTAGTGGAAAGATGCCCAGACATTCAGTTCAAGTTAGTTAATCCTAGAAGCGGAAGAAGTCTATCAAATGATGAAACAGTAATAGACAGGCTAACCACAAAAAATTACCCTAACTTAGAAATAGTAGACACCACCGATAAAATCGAGTACTACAAATTATTAATAAAGGCAAAAGTACAATTTAACTGTGCTTTACAGGATTGGGTAAGTTGGACATTGTTAGAAGCAGTTACTTTTTTCTGTAATCCGGTGTACCCATGTTGGAGAGACTTCCCTGCTGAACTAGAAGGTTGTGACGCTATTTATGATAACAAAAGTTTAGATGGTGCAGAGCATTTAGTACGAGAAGCACTAGAAAAAGATTTCCAACTAGAAAAACTTATTCCGGTTGTAATGAAACATGATAAAACTTGGGAGAAACAATTAACAATAATGCAATTAATCTAATATGAATAGTTCAATATTTTTAAGGTTTACACATGAAGCCTTACATAGTTACCCTCAAGCTAGTGGACCTACTGAGTACTTAAAATACCCACATAGACATTTATTCCACTTTGAAATTCAGATGGAAGTTTTTCACGACAACAGAGAAGTAGAATTTTTACAATTAAGGAACCAGGTAAAAGACTTCATAAAAGATACGTATGGGTACAATTTTTATAGTAACTCTTGTGAGATGGTTGCTAGAAATGTTTTAAATTTTTTAATTTCTAATTATGGAGATGACAGAAATTATCGTATAATTGTATCTGAGGACAACGAGAATGGAGCAATTTTGGAAAAACACAGAACTACATAACAACAAGGCTGTACTTTTTTACTCTGCGCCTAAGATTGGGTACATAGAAATGTTAAGAAAGTACAACGTGAAGTCTATACTTATTTCTTATTGGTACATACGTAAGAATGTAAGAATGTTTCGTGTTTTTGCAGACTACATCAGAGAAGTAGGCGGATATATGATGGTCGATTCAGGAGCCCACACATTTAAACATGATGAAGAGAATAGAGAACACTGGTGTAAAGAAGAAAGCTACAAAGAGTACCTAGACGAGTACATTCAGTTCTGTTACGACAACTACAAGGACATTTACTGTTGTGTAAACATTGATATGGATAATTGGGTTGGTATTGACATTGTAGATAAATGGAATCATACTTTATTCAAACCTTTAAATAAAGTAACCAATGTAATTTTTAACGTAGACTCAAGGCATAATCATCTTGGTGTTTACGATAAAACAGGTGGTTTAATAAGATTAAAAGAGTATGTAAAACAATTCGATTACATAGGAGTAAATAGAGGAATTGCAAATAAGTATTCCAAACAAGTTTTTACTGAGGCTACTTTAAATAATGTAAGAGTACACGGATTCGCTGTTACTTCATTAAGTATCTTGAAAAACAATCCTATGTTTAGCGTTGACTCAACTTCTTGGCTATCGGGGGACTTATATGGTGCTACGTTTACTTATGACGGTAAGAACTTTAAATCATTAGATGCTAAGAAAAAATATGTGCGTAAGGACCAACGAGTAAAAGTACAGGAATTAGGTATAGACCATAAGTTACTAGAGAAAGATAAATCTTACCAAGTAACAGAATTTAATTTATACGCATGGAAAGGTTTCGAGAGAGAATATATTGGAATTGCCAATATGAAGTTAAAAACAAATAATTTAAGAATTTATGACAAAAGAGGTATCATCTATTAAAGAAGAACTGTTAAAAAAGATTAAGGACAACGTAAACGCACTAACTAGCGAGCCGGAGAACTATGATATAGCTAAAGAGATTGTATGTAAGTTTTACAGAGAAGGTAAAAACGCAGGATGCAAAGGTTGTTCTCAACCTATACCTATTTTGATAGACTGTACCAAGGACTACTTATCAAAAATAGAATCAAGACCATTAGATTATTGGGCTTCAGAATTTGACAAAAAAGAAGTACGAGAGAAAAAACCACTTAAAGAAGTAACAATAGGACTATCTTGCGATAAGTGTTACCTTAGTGGTAGTTGTCCTAGTTTCGCACCATTATCTACTTGTTCTATTGATTGGAGTTTAGATATAACAGACCCTAAAGAAATGATGGATTGGGTAATTAAATTACAATCGGCCAGAGTAAACAGGCATAGAATAGTAGAGGAAGTTGATGGTGGTGTTCCAGATGCTACATTGTCTACAGAGATTGATAGACTGAATGGTTTAATAAAAGCTAAAAACGATTTGAATATTAATAAATTTTCACTTAATATTGAAGCACAAGGAAATGCAGCAGGCGGTGGTGGAATACTCTCTAAATTGTTCGGTCCTCCACAGGAACAAAAAACAATAGAGGAAGTGAAACCACAAATAATAGACATTAGTTCACTAGAGTTTAAAGATGCAGAGGTAGTTCCTATTAATAAAAGTGAAGAAACTGAAACTAAAAAAAGTAGACGTAAAAAAGAATAATGCCATTTAACTTACAGATACTAGTAGAAGATTTACCATTAGAAGTAAGGGTTTTTCTTCGTATAAGTTACTTAGCAAGTTTTAAAAATATAAACTCAGCAGAAGAACTTAGATCTTACGTAACTAGAATAAGAGACACGTCTTACAGTAAAATAACAGATGTTCCTACTGAGGTAGAATTTCATACGTTAAACTACAATGAAGCAGTAGAAGTTTTAAATTTTTTAGACAAATACATATTATGATAATAAATACAATATATCTTAGTTACCAAGGAGAGGTTAATATAAAAGGTATCGGTGCACCGGTAATTTTCCTACGTACAGGTGGCTGCCATTTAAGATGCTATAAAGACACATTAGGTATTCTATGTGATACACCTGAAGCATTAGAAAGAAACGCAGGGGTAGATATGTCTACTAAGGAAATAGTAGACAAAGTAAATTCTATAAGTGATGCTAGTGGTGGTGTAAAATTAATATGCCTATCGGGTGGAGACCCTTTATGGAGAAGTCCTGATGAACTACATGATTTATTTTGGGCGCTAGGAAACGCAAATTATCACATTTCAGTAGAAACAAGTGGGACTCTATCAATAGCTAAGTACAAAATTTATTCATGGGCTTCTTGGGTACTAGATTACAAATTAAAATCCGCCGGAGTTAAACAAAAGTTTTTGCTCTCAGACTTAGCTTACTTAAATAATACTGATATCATTAAGTTTGTAATTTACGATGAAGAAGACTACAATCAATTCGTAGAGGCTTATAACACTATTAGGAACATAAATAAATCTGTAGTAATAGCAGTAGGATGTTATTGGGGAGGTAAAATAAGTAATAGTAGTCTATTCAACGCCTTAGCTAAATCAAGACTTCTAGGAGACGTTACATTCAATGTACAATTACATAAAATGATAACAGTAGTAGACTTAAACGCAGACTTGTTACATAGCACCGAAATTCCGAAAGAAATCTAGGCCCCAGAAACAAGGTTGTTTTTATTCTTAAAAACTACTACCTTATAACTATGTTATTAGGGACAATAATACTAGAAGAACCAGACGAGAGTATGCGTATATTCTTAAAAAAGGAGTTCATATTAAGAATGTTCTACTACGCAGGTGCAGGAGAAAAAAACTTTGCTAGGTCAATGGAAATAATGGCTGAGGAGTTGTATAAAAAAGATAAGAAAAAGATAGCTCAGTTAGACTGGGATGGTTGGTACGAACTTTGGTGGGATTTGATTGGAGAATACGCAGTATCTTTGTGCTACAAAAATTACACAGAAGCTAGAGTTGATTTATTAAAAATGTATAAAATATTAATTAGAAATGGGAAAATTCAGTAAATACTTAAAAGGACAGAGAGTTATAGCAAATGGTAATAAATACCTAGCAGGGACTATAACAAGCACAAATTATTTAGTCTTACACAAAGTAATGGTACGTTGGGATAAACAAGAAGGTAGGGAACAACTTCCACCTTGTCTTATGCCATTAGATGCATTGTTACCTTACAAGAGTAAATTCAAATTTTGGTTTCATAAAAAGTTCGCTTTCATAATAAAGTAATGTTAGAAAAAGGACATCATAAAAAACGAGTATTCAGTAATGGAGACCCAATTATAATTACAGATAATGAAGACTACTTCTTTGGTACATTTATAAAATCCTCTCTAGTAGGTAGCGAATTTGTTGTAGTAGTAAAACCACAAGGTTCAACAGAGGAAAGAACAGTACCTAGAAATAGCGTACTACCTTATTCGCCATACATAGTAAAAGGTCTAGCAAAATCACTTAAAAAACCAATTAAAAAACTCACATAAAAATGGAAGACATAACTTGCCAATACTACTTAGGTGTATGTAATATAGTACCTACAGTAGCACCAAAAGACGTAAGAAATCTAGCCTAAAAAACTAGGTTTCTTTTTATTTTAAAACATACTATATTACTAATCAATTCAAACAATAATAATACAAAAATGGAAGCAAAAACATTAATGCCCTTTAAACCAAAGGTAGGCAACATGGCATCACTCTATCTAACAGACGAAGAATGTTACGATGATTTCGAGATTACAGAAGTATCGGAGAGAGGTAGAGCAGTAAAGTTAAAAGGTATAAAAAACAGAATACCCACACACTTGTTAGATTATCCTTTGAGTCCCTCAATCAATGAAAGATTTGAGTATTTCTCAGAACTAGCAGAACTAGTAGCAGTAAAGAAATTAAAAAGTTTATTCGTTACGGGTAGAGGTGGTATTGGTAAATCACATACCATTAAAGAAGCTCTCGCCTTTAACAGATTACAAGAAGAAACTGATTACATTACCATAAAAGGTAAGTGTACTGCACGTGCATTATACAACGAACTTAAAGAAAACTACAACAAGTTAGTCATATTCGATGACTGCGATAGTATTCTTAAAGACGGAGATAGTATCAATGTGTTACAAGCAGTTTTGGACACGTATGCTAGAAGATACGTTAAGTGGTTAACTAGTAGAGGTTCATCAGAAGGTTTTGAGTTTACGGGTTCCGTAATATTTTTATCTAACATGAGCAAAGAAACCGTAAATGAGGCTTTACTAACTAGAGCTGCTGTAATTGATTTGTCTATGACAACTGACGAAACAATCACACGTATGGAACACGTATTACCAACACTTGATGTAGGTGTAGCGGAAGTAACAATGGACGACAGATTAAGTGCTATGGCTTTAATTAAAAAGTACAAGAACAACATTCGTTCTTTGAACATACGTACTTTGATAAAAGCGGTAACTGTTTACCACAATACACAATCAGAAAGAATTACAAGGTATCAAATATTAAATTCGTAAAAGTATGGCAAAAAGTAAAAAAGTTGACAGACAGTACAAGTTATTTGAAGAGCCTAAGTATGCAAGAACTTCTTTCGAGGAAGATAGAAAGGAGTTTCTAGCTATTACTAATATAAGACTATTTAGAAGTAGTAATATTTCTATACTAGTAGATAGACCTTTTATAAACTTAGAAGCATTAGATAATTCTATTAAAGAACTTTATGGAGATAAGGTATTACCGGAAGATACTATTGGAAGTTTTATAGGTAGAATGTTCAACGAAGACCTTAGATATATCATCACAAAATGGACACGCTTATATTAGGTGTTGGTGGTTTAATAACTAATTTACACGTTGAGTATTATGAACCTAGTCATTGTTGGTACTACCTTTTAGGAGGAGTTGATTTAACTATTTCTCAGATAGAACATAATGTAATACAGGAGTACGAAAAAAATCCAGACGCATTTATGATAAGATACGAATTACCTAAAAAAGTAAAAGACATTAAAAAGTTATCTGAAGAAATTGACAAGGAACATCAACAAAACATAAAAAGGTATATAGAAGTAAGAAGCAAGCCTTTCGATGGTTTTCATTTTGGTTCAGGAACACCTAAAGAAAAGTTCCTAGATTTATGCGTGTCAAAGTCATTGACACATAACCACGTATGTTGGAGTACAATAAGAAAATTAATAATAAAAAAGAAATATGGTAAAGATTTTTAAGCTCATAGACTCCTTGATAGGATTTATAATAGAGATAGTAGGGCTACTTACATACCTACTTTATAGGTTAATGTTGATAGTAAGTTATGTAATAATATTTAGGGTATGGTATTTAGCTGTGTTCGATAATGAACGATATCTAAAGATAATATATAGTAATTTAACATTAGTTGGTTTTGTAATAATTTTTTGTATTTTTACCGACATAAGTGACAGACTACGTAGAAATTATACAGAAAGGTTACAAAAGTCTGAAACCTCAGACATTAAAACTACATAAGAGTATGAGTAATTTATACGATATAACCTTAACCGAACTAGACCTAGTAAACGATAAGGTAAAAGAACTAGAACACCAACTAAGTGTTCTAAAAGTAGAAAAAGAACGTCTTAGAACTGAATTAGTCAGGATTGACGAAGAAAGAAATAATGTAATATTTGACGCAATAAAATACAATGAAGCTAATAGACCTAATGCTCTTAGAAACAAAAATAGTAAAATCAGAAAGTAGAATTAAACTAAGCCTAAAAGAAGCAACTGAGTTAAGAGTAAATGAACTTAAAAAGTCTCTCAGAGAAGATAAAATAGTTTTTAACTTCGACGACCCTAAGTTTAATTTACTACTCACAAAGTGGGAGGAATATTTAGCTATGGACAAAGAGAGTATAAAACACTATGATGAACTAAAAAAGTACTTCATAGATTTCTTTAGCGAGAAATGGTTCTACGAGTACTTAAATACTACTAGATTTTTCAACCAAACTAGGTACATATTAAAAAATGGCATCAAATCAGAATACCGGTTTATCAAATAGTATAGACCAAGACAAACACTACTTCAACATACGTTGGAGCGGTTGGCGATGTGCCATTTCAACGGACAATCTTTCTACACGCACTATCCTGTGGCATATTGCCAACCGCTTGTTATAGGATAGTTTTATTTTTTGTGCGGTGGGCTTAAACAAATATTCAAAATGGAAAAATTAACATCAATCAGATTGCAGCCGATGATGAACATCGACAAACCCGAATTGGACTTGCTGTGTCCAACACTAAACTTTGGTAGAAAGAAAACAGGTAGATTTAAATTCCCTATCGTTTTTAAAGATGAAAAACCAGCAAGCAAATTATATGACGAATTGAAGTTGCTAATTGGAAAATCAATAGATGAAGTAAAGGCTGCATCTGAACCACTTTACGAAAAATACAAGCAGTATGATTATCGGGTGGGTGGGAAAAAATAAAATTTCCTATAACTGAAGGAATTAAGACTTTTATACCCTGACAAAGATATTCAAGTTAATAGGGGTAAGACCGATATTAATTATTTTATGGGTAATAAAGTTCTTTTTACAATACCAAGAGATTAAAAATTATGGGAATAAGAATTTGTCCTAATCCACATTGTGAAGCAGTTTATCATAATGTGGAAGAGAAAAAAGATTGCTTAAAATGTTTCGACTGTACTACCAAACTTATCAGAGTAAACGAGAAAACATACAACAGTAAGTTTAAAGATAATTGGTTTCAGTATGACTTTAATACACAAGAATACTTTAGACCAGAATACACAGAAGAAAAACTAAAAAATTACAAACTGTTATCACGTAGAGAAAAGAAAGAATACTTAGGCAGAGAATTTTGTTCTAGCTTAGGTAGAATTGTAAAAATTTACGGGTATAAAATAACAGACTACTCTAAAGAAGAACAGGCACTAGTAGATGTAAAAAATGGTTACACAGTAAGTTTAGATATGTTAAAAGAATGGGTAGAAATAACAGACAAAAACAGAGTCGCCATATACACTAAAGTTCTTAACAGTAAAGGCCCATTCTGTGAAATAGCAGAAGACGAAGGTAAACCTAATGTAACTAGTGGTATAGTAGGACTTGACTTACCATTCTAAGAAATCTAGGGCAGAAATTGCCCTTTTTTAGTTTCTTAGTTTACACTATATTAATACTAATCAATTCAATAATAATGAAGCATTATACAGGTTCAGATTTAGGACAAGACTTTAGAACATTTTTCAGTAAAGAAAGAAGTAGAATTAAAAAAGCACTAGAAAGTAAAGGATGTACAGACATACAAATGAGCAGACAGTTCTATTTCTATTACGGATTTTTTACCGACCCAAAAGGACAGATTTACTACTTCTCAATAGATGATGTAAGACATTTTATAAATGACCGTAGACACTTATATAGAACAGCTAAAAGTTACACCGATTACAAAGGTGGTTCAAATCAGTACATAGACGATATAACAAAGTTAAATTTTATATAATATGCACACAATAACAATTCTAAATTTCGATTCCGGCGCAGTAGATATTTTTAATGTCACAGACCAGGTAGAAGATTGGGAAGACTTCTTAGTAGATAAAGGATACAGATTATCTAATATTCAATATCTAGTAGTAGCTACAGATAAGTTTTCATTAAATATAGATTTCGTACAAAAAGATTAATATGACTTTCGATTTTATTTCTGAGGAAGAGGTAGTAGAAGTATTAACTAATAACTCAATGGGTGGTAGCATAAGACTAAGCAGTCCTAATGACTATAGATTTTGGATAAAACAAACTATCTCTGCACCGTACAATTCAAGTAAAAGAAAAAGAGACCTATGCACTTACCTAAATTGGGTTGGGTGTAATGTAGAGTTTGAAGGCGTAAACTTTTGGTTATCAGAACCCTCTTTAGAAATACTAAATAACAAGATAAGTAAATTAGCAAAACAAATAGTAACATACACAAATGACAATAAAAGAATTAATAACGGAAGAGGTCTATAATGAATTACTTAGTATTCAGAAAGACAGACCAAAACTAACTTTTCAAAATGTAGGCTACGAGTACGTAGACAAAAGTAAGTTTGAAGAAGAAGATATAAAAGCATTTAACAGAGTAACTGACATACTTAAAAAATCTATTTTAGGTTTTTCTGAGTTTAATAATTTCAGGTTTTGTGTTAAAGGTAACTTACGTGTGAGATTTCAATATAACTATAATGCGGACGAGGAGGGTAAACTACCATTCACAGGTGTAGGTTACTTAAATTTAATTGAATTAAAAGACGGGTTTACACATAAATAGATTATGATAAATAAAGATTATTTTAGAGTAATTCCTAGAGATTTATTCAACGAATCAAAACTACTAAAGTGTGTAGGTAAATTAGTAGTAGCCATAGAAGACAAGAAAACTCCCATACCAAATATAGGTTATGGTGTAAACGAGGGAGAACCGTTTAAAGTAGCACTAGATGAAGATAATTCTTGTTTAACACTACTTAGTGTAGAAATATCTATATGTAGAGTTATACATAGATTCGTAACAAACTATAATTCTAGGCTTAACTATCCGCTAGTTGTAGAGTCTAAATTACCTGGTTTAGAAGATGCGTATGTATTCGATGAAGAAGGAGAGTTCTCAGAGGATTTTATTAACTATTGTAGAAAATTTTTAGCCAAAAAATATGAGCCAAACAAAAACAAAACAGAACGAGAAAAGTAATTTCTTAGACCCAAAGAAAACTATTTTCTTTAGGACGGTTAGGCCCGAATCAGAATTAAAAAATATAATTGATTGGGTAAAATACCACAGAGAAGTAAATAGTATTGACATTCAATTAAAAACTTATAAGTTAGACTAGTTATGTACGAATTTAAAGGAACAAAAGGACCTTGGTCAGTACATGATTGGGATGGGTGTTTGGAGATAGTAGCAGGCGAAAACATAAATCCAAATACAGTCGCTACTATATTAAACAGACATAAAGAAATTGTGAACTGCTACTCTGAGTCTGAAGCAAACGCCTTACTAATATCAAAAGCACCTGAATTGTTAGAGATGTTAAAAGATATTAAAGACTATTTAGGAAGTGATAGAAGACAAGAAGTAGAACAACTAATCAAAGAAGCAACAGAAATATGAAAAATTTATTCATACTACCAACATATAAACCGAGTAGGTTATTCTATGATATATCAATGGATAAACTTGTATTAGCAAGTACTTCAGAAGTTTCAAAATGGTTTGAAAAAAATAAAAAGAAATAGCTATGACACAAGAAGAAACAATAAATACAAAAAGGGGAGTTGCTTGTTTTACAAAATGGACAGATGCTGACTCATGGTTAGATGATGAATTAAAAAATATTGATAAAGAAAATATTATCGAAAGAAGAATTGAAAGAGATGAAAATTGTGTAGATGTTAGTAATACAGCAATATATGTTTATAAAATATAAATTAATACACACTCAAACTAAAGAAGAAACTATTTGTGATAAAGTAGTAGTAGATGGTTTTGATTATTATGTGAGTGATGAAAATATAAGCAAAAGTGATTGGTTTATATCTTTACCAAGACAAACAATTCATAAATGTACTCATATTTTTGAAAACAATATAATTGATAATAATTATAGTAATAGAGAAAATGTTGAGATAGTTAAATTTGATTGCAAAAAAGCAATAGTAACCAACAACCCTAAAATTGATTTACCTAAAGTAGTAGATGAAGTTGAAGATAAAGCAAAAGAAATAAAACAAATGTACGGTATAGATTCTGAGTATTTGTTTTTTTAAAAATGGTTACAATAAAGCTAAAGAAACATATCAATTTACAGAACAAGATATGATTGATTTTACTAACTATGCCAAAAGCTATAAATCAAGCAGTATTGTTAAAAAAGCATTTGAGATTTGGAAATCACAACAACTAATAACAATTTATTACCTATAATTTTATATATTTGTAAAAAATAAAATAATGGAAGAAATTTGGAAAGACATACCTAATTATGAAGGTATTTATCAAGTTAGTAATTTGGGTAATGTTAGGACTTTAAGAAAAAATAGAGTATTAAATCATTCTATAATTAATGGTTATTATGGGAATGTTCTTTATAAAGAAAGAAAAAAGAAATTTTTCTTAGTACATCAACTTGTAGCAATGTGTTTTTTTAAACCATACTCCTTGTAGATTTAAATTGGTTGTAAATCATAAGAATTTTAATATACAAGATAATAGAGTTGATAATTTAGAAGTAATTTCACATAGAGAAAACACCAATAAAAAACATTTACACTCTACAAGTAATTACACTGGAGTTACTAGACACAAATCATACAATAAATGGGTAAGTCGTATTCAAGTAGATAATAAAAATATACATTTGGGTTGTTACGAAAATGAAAATTTAGCAAGTGAAGCTTATCAAAAAGCTTTAAAAATAATTGATTTAATATCAAGTATGAAAAAAGATGAGCTAAACAATTATTTAGGGATAGTTAAAAAAGAAACATATTCTAAAACTCCAGGAGTTAGTTATAATAAAAGATGGGGAAAATGGACTTGCTATAGCAGAGTGAATGGTAAGAAAAAATTTCATGGGAATTTTATAAATGAACAAGAGGCTATTGATAAATTAAATCAAATAAAACAAAATTATGAATAAAATACTATCAAAAGAAGTAAGTTTTGAACTTGCAGAACTATTAAAAGAAAAAGGATTTGCTGAATTATGTTCTCATTGCTACCATGATTTTCTAAAAGAAGGTGAAGATATAAAAAAACCTTTATTAAGAGAATTTACTCAAAGAAAGTTTCAAAACTCAAACATAACTAAACATAAAGCAGCACCAACAATAGGTGAAGTATTAGATTGGATTTTTGAGAAATATAATATTTGGCTTTGGGTAGAACAAGAAGATACAACCAATAAATTTGAGTGGTTATGTAGATATGAAGATAAAGGTGCTTGTAAAGATTACGACGATAAATTTTATACTACACCATTAGAAGCATACGAAGAAGCAATAAAATATGTTTTAAAAATAAGATATAAAAATGGAAACAACAAAAGATAAATTTTTCGCACAGTATTGGGGACAAAAAGTAGCATTGTATTACGAAAATACATTCAATTACGATTTTGAATTTCCTAAACATTGGTTTAATGATACAAAGTTAAAATTAAAATCATTGAACGAGCTATCAAGAGAAGATGCAATTTTTATTTATTGCTCAAAAAATGGAATACTAAGAACAGAAAAAGTATCTTTAGTTGCATATAGTTTCAGCAATAAAACTTTAGGCATCGAAATTTACACACCTGAATATAGTTCGCAACTAATTCCTAAAGATTATTTTTCAATAGATTACTTACCGGTAAAACTGATTGATTATTTAAGGTCAAAAAGCTACGCAGTACCATTTATGGGATTGTCTGTAGAAAAGTTAATTGATAACGGGTGGTTAGTATTAGAATAGCAACTAACGTTTGGCGGCTTGGCGAAGGCTGCCTAACGGATGCTTAATTTTCGCACGGAATTTCAATGGCAGCTTTTGCCAAACCGCTGTTACCTGCTGGGCGGTTTATCAGTAGGAACTTAATTAAAAAACGAAAATGCAAACACAAATTTTAATCGGACTATTTATCTGCCATTTTTTAGCAGATTACACACATTTATCAACTGCTTGGATGCTTAATGCAAAGCGATTAGGTAAACCATTATTCCCAATTTTCGCACACGCTGGAATGCACACAATACTAATGTTTTTATTCTTGGTATTTTTTACTAATGATTTAGGATTAGTATTGAAATTATCAGCATTCCAATTAATAACTCACTTTCTAATTGATGTTTGGAAAGGTAGAATGAATGGTTGGTTTCCTACACTACAATCACCTGCTAATAAATGGCATTGGATTGTGTTTGGATTTGACCAATTACTTCACGCTTTGGTTATTATCGGAATGTCGTTATATGCAGTATCGTAGCCTTGCAGGTAACTAAGAAATAAGCTACTAATTTCTAGGTTGTTTTATTTTTAATAAAGTGTTATCATTACTCTATAATTCAATGAACATATTTGTATTAGACCGTAACATAGATAAGATAGCAGAGTACCATACAGACAAGCACGTAGTAAAAATGATTGTAGAGACTGCTCAGTTACTATGTACTGCGCATTGGGAAAACAATAGTCAAGCACCATATAAGAAAACGCACCCAAAACACCCAAGTGCTATTTGGGCTAGATCGTCAGTAGAAAATTATTTGTGGCTGTGTAAATTAGGTTTAGCTCTCTGTAGCGAATACACTTATAGATACGGTAAAACACACAAGACAAAAACAGTAATTGATTGGTGCTTAACTAATGTACCTGACCTACCAAAAATAGGATTAACTAATTTCGCACTCGCAATGCCAAATCAGTATAAAACAAAAGACGCAATAGTATCTTACAGAAAATACTACATAGAAGACAAACAGCATTTAGCTAGTTGGAAAAAAAGACAAGTACCTAGTTGGTATTATAAACAAGAACAATTAATAGTATGGATATAAAAATACTTATTGAAATTTTAGAGAAGTCGGTAGAAAAGAATGGAGAAAAACCATTAACTAACAAGTGGCTTCTTAATATTCTAAAACAGGCAAAAAAGCAAAAGATAAAAAAAGAAGATAAAGACAATGTTTATCCCTATGACCCTAATTGGGATTAGATTTTAATAAATAATTACATAACATGACTGCCCAAAAATTAAATAAACGAATATATACACGTAAAAAAGGTGTAGGTACTCACAAGCCTTTCACAGTAACAAGTGTATGCAAAGAAGACCTACTACATTTATTAGATGAAGGTAAACTAAAAATACCTAAGTGGCGAATTAAAAAACTGAACGAAGCCACAATGAAAAGAATAGCTAGTAAATTATCAGACGATTACTGTGAACAATTATTTTGGTCAAGCCTAGAAATAATAGCTGACAAAGTAATAGAAGATATGACCACTAAGGATAATAAATAAACTTAGTGAAAGGTTAATGAAGTCCTTGAAACGCTTTTACTCCATTTTTTAGCAGTTTCTAAAATACTATCAGTAATGTTAGAGTTGGTGTTACCCTTGAGAAAGGTAACGGAATGAAGGAAAGTGACTAGTAGCTTTACACCAATAACAAGTTCTCAGCAAAGTAGTTATGTAGGCAGTGTTACTACATCGGTCCTTATCAATAATGGTAGGGTCGGGCAAATATCTAAGGCTAACTACATGACCCCTACTCTTAATAAACCTTAATAATCTGCATGATGAGAAGGACTTGAAGCAGAGGTAAGAAAGAGGGTGCTAATAAAAACAACTAACTGATTAAAACTGAACAATAACAAAAACTGAGTACAGTGATATACTAGTAGACTAGTTTGGAAGCGCACACCATTGTTATAACACAGTCTAAGATGTGTTTAGTTTAGGTTAATAATCTAAAAATAATACCTCGCAAGAGTAAATACGGATTTCCCTTAGAGGACAGTTAGTTGTTTTTTAAATATAGTCAGGTGGCGGAATGGTAGACGCTAAGGTAGTTTCGAGTGGGTAGCTTTAACAATAACATTGTTAGTCCACTTAGAGCGTAATAGTCCTGAAAACTACAGGTTCGAGTCCTGTCCTGACTACAAAATCCTGCTTAGTAACTGATGAGTGAAAGACCTCAAAATTATACTAAGATGGTTGGCTGCTAGGAATAGACTAGCATTTTATTAAAATGAATAATAACATAAAAACAGGAACATACGTAATGTTCAGTAATAGAACACATTTATTTCTAGGCTACATAGACTATAAGAGAAGAAGATGCGTAATTGCAGACAAACACGGAAATAAAATACAAATTTGGATCGAACAATTAACAAATAGACGCATAGCATGAGATATTATTTAGACACAGAGTTCATAGAAGGAACACAAGAAAAAACAATATTTGGTATTAAGTATGGACAAACAAAGCCTACCATTGATTTAATCAGTATTGCCCTAGTGGCAGAAGATGGTAGAGAGTATTATGCTATATCTAAAGACTTTAATTTAAAAGAAGCATGGAATAGATACGATTTAATTACTAATGAATACACTAAAGGTTTTGGATATGAAAAAGAATACGAAATTGAAAAAGAATATTGGATTAGAGAGAATGTTTTGTTTCCAATATTTGTAGAGCTTCAAGCTAAAGAATCAAAAGTACCTGCTGAAACTATTAAAAAGTATATGACGGGTTCTGTTATTGACTATCCATTGTTTAATTATAAGTATTTTAGAAAACTTATCAATAAGTATGGTAAAACTAACAAACAAATAGCAGAGGAGATTAAAGATTTTTGTACTCCTACTTTAACAGGACATAATTTAAGAGATAATGATGTTGAATATAATAAAAATTATTCAATACCTGAATTTTACGCTTACTATGCGGATTATGATTGGGTCGTGTTTTGTTGGTTATTTGGAAAAATGATTGCCTTACCAAAGGGTTTCCCAAAATATTGTAATGATTTAAAACAAGAGTTGGATAATAGGTTAGAAATAGCACACGTTACTGTACGAAGTAAAACGGATGGTTTTTCAGAACGAGAATATTTTATTGGCGACCACTATAAAACAACATTAAAGGATATGTTGATGCATGTAAAAGAGCATACACTTTACCCAAAACAAACTAACGAGCACAATGCTTTAGCAGATGCTCGTTGGAACAGACAATTACATGAATTTTTAAATAGCCTGTAGTAAAGAACAAAAAGAAGGATAATATGAAAGACCAATTTTTAGAATTACAAATACTATCTCAAGAATTATGGAATGATGTGAAAGCAATTAAACATAATGCTTGTAATAAGAAGCGCACAATTGCAAATATCGAAAAAACAATTACTAAAATCAAACTACTTGAACTTGAGAAAGAATTACAATTACTCAAAGAATTAAATTTAGAAAAAAATAATTATGAAAGAAACATTTAAAGTAAGAGTTGTAAAAGAACACGCAGGTATTAAGGAAGTTTTTCCTTTAGGCTTTGAAACAACATTCACTAAAGAATATACTAAGAAAGATAAAGTAACACCTGGTTTTTGGACCATTATTCATGGTAAAGAAACTTGGGTAGACTAAGTAATCACACCAAAAGGAACATTCGTAGACTGTATTTTTATAGGTGCAAATGGTGGTACATACTCCGGAGATTGGTTCTATAAATTTACCGGTAGGTCTTTCGCAGAATTTTTAAAGATATTAAAATAATGAAAGAAATAATAAAACAAAGAAACGAGTTTATAAAACAGTTTCCACAATTAGAAGAAGAAATAAATGACCTAGCACAACTAGCAATAGATGAAATAGAAGAAGGCGCATCAGTACAAAATGAACTTCAGCTATTTATTTCATCAGTAGAAGACTTAGATAAAGAATAAGTAACAGTTATATAGGTATGGAACAAGAAGAATTTGTAAGAAAAGCAGAATATTATATTTCTTTATTCGATAACGGAGAAGATAGATACAGAAAATCTGCTCTCTTTAATAGAGTAATACAAATGTTAGTTAGAGGCGAAAACCCTTATGAAGTAATAGACATATTATGTAACACAGTAGATGAGCAGAACAAGCTACTAGAAAAATCTGTAACTAGGTCTGTATTACCACCAATAACAGTAACGGATAAGTTAAAAATATAAAAATGAACATCGAAAAATTAAAAGAGCACAAAGTATTAATATACAGAAATGTATTTAACAGAGAAAATCCAATAGAGTCTGACTTCTTTCAGTTTTTAACAGAAGTAAAAGAAATTTACAGAGACAAACTTCAAATAGGTTTTGTAGAACTAGAAGAAGTTTTAACTGAAATAAAACAGGAAGAAAACAAGTGGAATAGAAATAACCTAAAAAGGGATAACCTAGCAGCAGTAGATTTTTCACTAGCAGGTATTCTCTGTATAGACTTAGATCATATAAGAGGTTACGAGGAAACAAAGAAAAGCACAATAGTAGAAAAACTAAAAACGCTAAAAACAGTATTAGCTATAAGAGAAACAGTATCAGGTAATCTATGTGTATTCTTTAAGTATGACTGCGCAGTAAAAGACTTTCCATATCTGTATTATAAAATCTATCTTGAACTGACGATATTGCTATCTACTAACATTGATTTCTTACCGGAAATAGGAAGACTAAGATATTTAACTCCTGATGAAGTATTGTATGTAAACGCAGATAGTGAAACACTTACAGAGGTATTAAGAGTAGAGAACTTACCATATATACAGACAACAGTTTCTAAAAATGAAGCAAGAAAAAGAGTATTCGGCTCAAAGTAGGTACAAGTACAAATTCATTTCTGAGAGGTGTAATATGTAGCTTGTATGGTAGGAAAACAAAAAACGCAATAAAATCAAGTATTAGTAATAGATACAAGTAGGGAAACTAGTAATAATAGTAGTATAGGCGGAAATAGGAAAACGCTAATAAACACACAGGCACAAAAATAAACCTTGAACGCGAAAGTAAATAAACTATAAGATTACTTTACTACTAATATAACTAGTATAATATACACTAAGAGATACAATACTATTACTATAACATGGTATATATACATACAGGTACTCACTATGCACATATATACTTACAAGTGGTACTTATGCAGTTACATATACTTACAGGTGATACTTATGCAACCCCTTTGCATGATAGCAAGATTGTTGCAGCACTAGGGCTGACAGCCATTAGAATGATATTAGAATATGCTAGATAACCTCTAGCTATTTCTATTTACACCGGTGTGTAGATTAATTGTATATTCACGATTAAGGTAGTATTATTGTTGTTGTCATTTTGATAGCAAAGTATAATACAGATGTTACTATTTTAGTATCAAAATATAAACATTTGCTATCTGCAAGATTAGCACTAAACAAACCAGCTAGAATAGCTACCGCTGTATGGATAACTATTTAACTTGAACTTAATTGTATATTAGCGATTAACTAAAGAAAACTGTTGTTGTCATTTTAGTACTATTATATCATACAGCTGTTTATATATTGGTATCAAAATGTAAACATTTAACCGATTACGGATTACCTATATTTAATACTACGCAGAGTTAATTACTATTAGGTTACTAGTTTTATGTGATTGTTAATTGTATAACACCGATTAACCTAGTTAATATGTTGTTGATATTTTGGTATCATTATATACTACAGATGTTGTCATTTTACTACTAAAATATACTACATTTGCTTAATTAAAATTCATTATAATGGAAAGAAGACAAAGAAAACCTAAAATTTACACAGAAATACCTAATCTAAATGACTATTTAGTTTCTAGTAACGGAGAAGTAATTAAAAAATCTACATGGAAAAAGAGAAAAACTTATCTACGTGGAACTAATACGTATTGTAGAATTGTTATTAATAAGCGCATACACGTAATTAATGTTTCCGCGTTGCAGAAAAATCTACAGGAAATGTTACATAGTAAGACTCTTATATTTAACAGCGTTACTAATATTAAAAACGTAACGGAGAATAACACACGTAGCGTACCGGATAAATTAGAAGCTAATAAATTAGAAGCTAATCAAATAAAATTACCTAGCGGTATGGTAATAACACGTAGAAGACCTATTAGTAAATCATTAACAACAATACCAGAAGAGGAAGTATTACATAACAATAGTGTATATGGTAACGATGGTATTCTATACACAGAAGAACAGGTATCTAATATGAACATCATAGAGAAGATAAACTTAGGCATAATTAAATAAGAATAAAAATAATCATGGACGCAGAAACATATAAACAGTTGGTTCCTTATATAGTAACTGGACTATTCATATTAGTAACGGTAGTTATAGGAATAAGGGACGGGAAAGATGATAATGACATATATAAGTCTTAGTAGTCATAGTGTATTAAGAGGTAGGTAACAGCTATTAGCTATGTGCCTTATAAAAATTACCCCCCACCCAAAATTACGAATTTATCCGAATGGGTTTTGCTACCTCCTGTGTAGCCCACAAGCCTATATCCTAGAAACCTGACGTATTTCGTAACTAACTAATGTGTAGCCCCAACTGATATAACACTAGAACCTGACATTTTCACTAGTAGCACACACACGCACACACAACTAGATTCATCACACACAGATACACACACGTATTCACACACGTAGGTAACTGACATTCTAAGTAGTCGGAATATACGTGGTATTCAGTAACCCTGAAAAACCCAAAACTTAATCGTAGATATACAATTAAACAACTACTTAACCCCAAATAGTAACTACTTGATAATCAACAAGTTACAAATGTTAATAACTTTTACTAAATTTAACTAACTGTAAATCAACAAGTTACACGTAAATTTGCTTAATCTATTGTTTATACAATATATTTTTATTATCTTTACAGAGTAAAGTTCCTACTAAAATAGGGGCAGCGCACAGTTCTCTGAAATAGATTAAGATTAAGACTACACACAGTCAACGCAGAAATGCAGGGGCTTGTAGTTCCCGATAGTACCAATACACCGATAGTATCTAACGAGCAAGTGCTAGAAATAGTAACTACAAAAACAGCAACTACTACAACAGTAATCGAAGGGTATCAAATTAACAATCTTGATTTATCAGTTCTTTGACATATTAGCTTATCATATTATTATATATAACAAACAACAGGTTAACTGATGACCACTATATGTGGGACAAGTAAATTGTCGGGTTTAATACTCGAAACGCTGAGACAGCGTCTTAACCAATAAAAATATAATATGAAAAAAATCGAACTATTCGGAACAAAAGTAGGTTTCTTCGGGAAACTGAAAGGTGCAAATTCTAACAAGTTTAACAGAGCTATTAAGTTAGCTACTATGTATGACGAGTTAGATACAAAACTAGTTGGCTTCATTCAAAGAGGTAACAATAGTTTAACTGCACAATTAGCTCTAGCAACTAGGTTACTAATTCACACAGGTATTCGTGTAGGTAACGAAGATAGTGCAGAGGGATATACAACTAAGCCGCATCCTAATTCAAAGGTAGAAGCAAAGTTCGTTCAGACATACGGTGTTACTACTTTATTAGTAGAACATTTAAGAGTCAGACAAAACGGACAAGTTCTACTTAATTTTTTAGGTAAACGTCAAATTGAAAATTCCTTTGTATTGTATGACGACCTCGCAGAACAGATTGGTAACTTATTAAAAGTAAAACAAAAAGGAGAAAAAATGTTCGACATCACAGCGTATGAATTAACTAAGTTTATTAAAACGTATGTTGGAAAACAATTTTCACCCAAAGATTTTAGGACCACAAAAGCAAACATCGAAGCTTGGAACTATCTTCAAATTTTACGTAGCGAAGAGTTACCAAAAACAAAAAGGCAATTCAATTCTGAAGTCAGAGATATACTCAGCCACGTGTCAAATTGTTTAAATAACACGGCAGGCGTATGTAAGAAATCATACATTGACGATATGTTATTTGAGTATCACAAAGTAATCAGAATGAGACCTTAACTTGTCGAGTTTATTACTCGAAACCTACTGTAAAAAGTAGGTATTAACCAATAAAAATATATAGTATGAACAAATTAAACATTAATGTAGCCATCAACTTAAATGGTGGTGAAGAAGTAATCGACTGTTACGGAAACCCACAAAGACTTAGCGTAAAAGGTGCCTTTGAGTTAGCTTCTGACCCAAATTACTTATTCGGTCTAGACTACCCAGAGTGGGCTGATATTTTAAAGTCAGACGAACAATTAACCAAAAAAGAATTTAAGAAAAGGTACTCAAGTCTGCGAACTCACTACAGAATGGTAAGTCTAGGTAGCGAGTCAGGTATCTATGGCAGGAACATTTAATTCTAACTTGTCGGTTTTAATAACCGAAACCCCTATTAGGTTAGGGGTCTTGACCAAATTTATAAAAAATAATATGAACAAAAAAGTATCAATTAAAGGAAACAAAGACTCAGGTTATTCATTCACTTCGCCAAGTGGTAAAGTTTATAGTGGATTAACCAAAGAGTCGGCACAGACACTAGTAAAAAAATTGTCTGAAGGTAGAACAATCGCTCAACCAAATGCAGTATCAGGTTCAGACAGATTTCTATTCAAATGTATTAAAACATTGACTAAGAAATTCAACAAACACAAAATTTATTATGATGCACAAACATCAGGATTTATGTTGTGGTTAGTAAAGTTTGACAAGGATGATGTTGAGCGTTACATAGAATTAAGAGTAGTAATTAACAAAGTTAAAAAGGAAATCGAATTAACTAATTTCGATAGGACTAGTTCTTATTTTCTATGTGAGTATGATGATATTGATGAGCTAATAACCTTTGTACTTAGTAAGTACAGAAGTCGAAGAGCAACAGGTAAAATATATTTACGAGGACAGGAGTAGTGAGGTTTACTGATGAGGGGTAATTTCCCCGAAACTCTAGTGTGCGGTTTATTGGTTAATCGCACCTAGAGTATAAACCAATTTATATTATGATTAAAAAATCAAAATCCGAAAAAGCTGTAAACAGCACAAAGCCAACTACCACAAAAATCGCTAAGGTCGTTGAGAAGGCAGTTAAAAGAGTACCAAAAAAGTCAGCCGAGATTAAGAGTAAAGAGACACCGGCACGTAAAGTTGACACTAGTACTTTAGTAGGTTCTGTAGTATCTACGCCTAAAGGAAAAAACTACAAAATTACAGGAGATGGTAAAGTAAAAAAGATACATTCGTTATCTGATTTACGTTACCTTGAACTTGACAGTCTTAAAAACATCGGCGCTCTAAACAAAGCATTGTATGGTTTTCTAAAAGACCAAGACCCTGAGACCTATCAAAAGAAAGACGGTGTGTATTGCAGACAGTTTCGTATGAGATACACCGACAATGAAGGTTTCAGTATTAAAGACATTAAAAATTTCGGAGTAGATTGTTCCGATAACTTCGAGGACATTCCAACACCAAGAGAAATTTGGGAGTTTATTTCCCGTCCAAAACTTAGTTACACAGGTTCCGTAGGCGCACCGAAAGATAAAAAACCAGAGTTAATCAATATGGTAGTTCAAGAAGCCACAGTATTGTTACGTGGCAAAGGCGACATATCAGACTCTAGGGTAAAGACGGTCTACAACAATATACGTAACGACAAAAAAGTTAGTGATGAAGTTCGTGAGTTCTATATGGCTTCGCTTAAAACTAAGTTTCCAATACTTACACCAAGAGAAGAAACTGACATCAACGAACAAAGAAAGTCAGCTACTCGTAAACTAGCAAGAACTAAAGAGTTCTTAGTAGCAATAGAAAAACTTAAAGGCCTATTACCAAACAGAAGGTTTCAAGTTTATTATGGCAAACTAAAAAGAGAGTTCAAAGGTCTTAGCCCAAGAGTTCAAAAAATTAGATCAGAGCAATATGTTAAAAAACTTATCGACCTAATAAAAGATGAAACTATATTTGCAGAAGTCAAAAAACCAGCACCAAAGTTTACAGGTATAGAAGCATACAAAGTACAAGAGTTAGTAAATGATAGTGATACAACAGTATTAATTAAACAGAAGAACGTAACAATGCAAGTAAACAAATCAGACTTACTAGTTAGGTATGTACTAGAAAAAGAACCAAAGTTACACGTAGCAATAATGAAACTATACAATACTGCTATAACAAAAGAACAGTTTCTAAAGTTCCCAATATTAAAAGATAGATTTGAGGGTTTCGATTACAACTTAGTTAAGAATACTTTTAACCAATTAGTTTATGATACCTTATGTGCATACCTTAATAGTAAAGAGCAGCCAACACCAATTCAGATAGCTTACCAAAATGATGTTCCAACTTTAAAAGTTAAAGACAGAGTAGCAGTCGAGTGGTTAGACTACTTCGGTGTATTTGAAGGTACTGTTATAAGTACTGACAATGGTATTCGTATCAGGTACTCAGCAGATGATGTAAACTTCTTATTCAAACATCAGGTATCAACAATCAAAGTTATTAAATAATATGGAACACGGAATTTATAAACTTATACCGACCCACGCTATATATGTATTAGGAGATACTAAAAACAGAGTAGCTAAAAAAGGAGACTTACTAGTAAATTCGATATCAGGAGAATTTATTATGTGTAAAGATAAAGGAGAAATGCAGCCATTCACTTACAGAGTGGTTGCCCTTTATCCGAACATAACGCCACTTCCCGATTTAGAAGTTAAAGATAAGTTCAAAGTACACTCGCCTACAGATGTCGTTGTAGTGAAAGAGTATAAAACATACGTAGTAAAAAGAATAATAAAAAATAGCATAGAAGAAACCCAATTTAATTTTAATTTCAGCAAGTAATGAAAACAGAAAAAATCAATTTAAAAGATTACGAGATAATATCAAAAAGTAACATATTCATCGTAGACTTAGCAGTAACTTTTACAGTAAGAGGACAGGAAAAAGATTTTCCAGAAGTGCTAGTTCAAAAAGTAGTAGTAAGAAACGGTAAGAGACAAGTACTCGATGAACCAAACCACAAGACACCGATTAACGAAAAAGAAACCACAATATTAGCAGAGTACTTAAAAGATTATCAACCCTTAAAAACAAAAATCAAACAATTATTATGGTAGTAAGAAAAGAAAAAACAGCAGAAGATATTAAGAGATTAATTATCTTAGAAATTAGGCACAAGTATCAAATGAATGTAGATGAATTTGCCCACAGTAAAGTAGCAGAACCCTTAAATGAAAAACCAAAGACACTTAAAAATTCTTTGTCTAGTGGAACTACAAGTTATCCACTAATGAAAAAACTGTTTGAATTTTTAGACATGGGTGTTCTTGATAGAAAAATAACTGTAGTTAAAAAAGTAGCCTACTCAATAAAATAAATTATATTTGTATATATGAACACAGTAATTTTAATAGCTTTGATACTATTAGGTGTACTAGTAGTAATAGTTTTAGGTGGTTTATACGCTACTAAAGATTTTGACTTTAAAGGCTACTATCGAGAGTTAGAAGAAAAAAGTGCAACCAGGTACTTAAAAGAAAGAGAGAAACGTATTAAAAATGAAAATAATAAATCCGAACGTCAGTAAAGTAGCTGTTTCTAAAGTATTAAAGAAAGAAACAAAAGTTGGTAACAAAGTAGAGAAGGCTCAAAAAATAGAGCCTAAGTACCAACAAGTAAGCTCTTCAAATCTAGCCGGTATTAAGTACCATAGAGAAAGAAGAGAACTAGACATCACTTTTAAACAAGGTCTTGTTTATCGTTACTTCGATGTTAGTCCTACCCTTTATAAAGGGTTAATGGCAGCAGGAAGTAAAGGTAAGTACCACGCTAGGTACATTAAGAACAAGTCCTTTAAAAAGATTAACTAACTTTTATTTATGATTAAGAAAGCCTAGCATTAAATTGTTAGGCTTTTTTTGTTGCTTATATGAAATAAATTGTTACTTTTGTATTGTTTTCATTCATAGGATAGGCGTGTAAAAACAGAATTAGGGAATTTCCAAAAGATTTTCCCTATTTTTGTGCCTACAAGAAGGAATAGTAGAAAAATATGTATAACTCAACGAAATATTTTGATGGTTACTCAGTAGCTATCAGGCAGCACAAAGCACAGCACAGTCATTGTAAGTTACTACATGGCTACGCCCTAGAATTTAAGGTTATATTCAAACCTAAAGATAATGTAACTCTTGATGAAATGAATTGGGTGGTAGACTATGGGTGCTTTAAAAGAAATGGATTAAAAGATTGGTTAGAATTTATGTTCGACCACACTACACTAGTAGAAAAAGATGACCCAATGTTGGATTACTTCAAAATGATGGAAGTAGAAGGTATAGCAGCAGTTAGGGTCTTAGACAAAATGGGTTGTGAGAGTATAGCAAAACTAGTTTTCGATAAAATAAACACAATACTAGAAAGCACAGAAGGAGGTAGAGTAGAAGTATTAAGTGTTGAGTGTTTTGAAAATAAAAGAAATAGTGCTTTATATGTTAAACAATGAGAAAATCTTTAACTACACCAAGAGAAAAAAGTTCTACTAAAGATAAGTACGCCACAAAAGAGTCTAAGATAGATGATATTGTAGACGAGTTTGCAGATACATTCGCGCCTGAAGACTTATCATACGACCCCCACTTTGTAACAGAAAAAATGGTTCAGTTCGGACTTATGCTAACAGGTGTTCCTCTTTATTCATACCAATTAGAACCAGCATACAGAATCATTTATAGTGTTGTAGCACTAGAGGGAGCAACGATAACTTTGTTGTTTTCACGTCAAAGTGGCAAAACAGAAACGCTAGCTTTTGTAATAAATACCTTGTCAGTTCTACTACCTGCGTTAGCAAAAATATTTCCAGACCTCGACCAATTTAAAAAAGGTTTCAAAACAGGTTTATTCGCACCACAATCAGAACAAGTATGGACAACTTACAATAGAGCTTTAATACAATTAAACTCTGATACTGCGGAAGAAGTTATGTCCGACTCAGACATTCAAGTGGAGTTAGAAAAAATACACAGATACCAACTAAGTAATGGATCAACTTTAACAGGTCAGACAGCAAGTGTTAAATCAAAGATAGAAGGTAAAACTTATGACCTTGTTCTTTGTGAGGAAAGTCAAGACTTAGATACGTACATCGTTAGAAAATCAATAAGTCCTATGGTGACTGCGACAGGAGGTACTATCGTAAAAATTGGAACTACCGGTACAGAGAAAAATGACTTTTGGTATGACATTGTTTACAACAGAAACAAAAATAGAAAACTAAAAGACGAGAGACTTCTATACCATTGGGAGTATAACTACAAAAAAATTATAGAAGCAAAAAGAGAACAGTATAAAAAAGATGGTAAGAAGTTCCACTTACGTTACGAGTCTGATGTACTAAAAAAACTTGAGCGTTGGGGTAAAGAGTCTCAAGAGTTCCGTTTATCATTCGCCCTTGAGTGGGACTTAGAAAGTGGTATGTTAATTACAGATGAAGAGTTCGATAGACTATGTAATAAACGTAAAGGACTAAACAACTTAGAAAGTAACGACATAGTAATAGCCGGTCTCGATATTGGTAAAAGTGAAGCATCTACAGTACTTACTATTGGTAAGATTGTTTGGAACCCTACAGAAGAAGATGAGCCACCAAAAATTGAGATAGTACATTGGTTAGAACTTCACAATGTTGACTACGAGAGACAACATCATATTCTAGTAACTGCTTTATATGAATACGGAGTACAAAGTTTATACTTTGACTATACCGGTGTTGGTAAAGCAGTCGGAGACAGATTAATGTACTCTGTTGGCGATGCTATAAACATAACCCCTTACACTTTTAGTAGAGAGAGTAAATCAGAAATGTGGTTTAACCTTATCAGTTATATTCAGCAAAAAAGATTAATTATTCCTGCTAACAATAAAACTAGAGAAACACCAGAGTTTAGAAACTTTGAGGAACAAATAAAAAATACTCTAAAGTATTTCGATGGGCCATATTTGGTTTGTCATAAATCACAAGGTTACTTAGATGACTATGTAGATAGTTTAGGTTTAATGGCAATGGCTATTAATTTTGAAGTTGCGGAAGAAGTAGAGATAGAAGAATACAATCCATTTATGGGAGGTAGCTTAGATAAATTAAAAAAATTAAGTTGGTAATACAATGTTAAATAACACAGACCCAAATCAAAGATTAAGTCAGTACCTAGAAAATGGTACTCAAGCGTTAAGAGAAAGTTTAAAAATAAACGTAGTCTCAGGTAACGAAAGAGAATTAGATAGGATGGAAAGATACTATCTAAATTGGCACTTCTATGAAGGTAGGCATTTTCGTGACTATAACGATACAATGCTATCTTTTAACTACGTAAGAGCTATAATTGATAAAGTAAACCAATTCCTTATAGGTGACACAGGTTTTAGTTTTAAAGTTACTACTTATTACAATGACGTAGTAAGTATAGAACTAGAAAAACAGGTAGAAGAGTCTATTATGTACCATTGGAGAAGGTCTAATAAATTACACGTGTTATCTAAGATGCTACAAATGGGTGGTATCTGCGGAGATGTTTGGGTAATGCCTTATTGGGACGAAGATAAAAGACACGTTAATTTTAGAGTATTTGATAGCAGACAAGTTTACGTAGAATTTGATAAACAAGATACTAATAAAGTTAAGAGTATTCTAATCAGACAAACTGTTGCTGGTAAAGATGGTGGAAGAACAAACCTAAGAGTAACAAGATATTTAAAGGAACAGATACAATCGTGGGACCAAGAAGGTTCTAGTTACATTACTGACCCCGGACAGAATGGTTATTTAACTTCTGTAGATGACCGTATAGTTGGTAAAAAAGTAGATACTAAATCTAACCCTTTGAATATTATTCCTATTGTGCATATTCAGAATAAAATTAATAGTAGTGGTTACTATGGTAAATCAGATGCACATGACATTCTAAAGTTAAACAAAGTTTTTAATGAGTTGAACCAAGAGTTAAAATCTATCATTGATTACCATGCAACTCCGGTAACTATTGTTAAAGGTGCAAACATCAAAAATATGAAAAGAGGTTTAGGACAAGTATGGTCAGGGCTACCACCTGAATCAGATGTTTACAATTTAGGACTAGATGCAGACATATCAGGAATATCTTCTGTAATAAAAGATATTAAAAATTATATGCATGAAATTTCTGACGTCCCGGAAAACGTACTAGGAAAAATTCAATCTATATCAGGAACCTCAGCAGCAGCATTAAAACTTACTTACCAGCCATTAGTACAACAAGCAGATATAAAAGCTACTACTTATGGAGAAGGCATATCAGAAATAAATGAATTAGTTTTTAAAATACTAGATGTTTACGACAAAAATAACCCTAGAATAGTAAAGTTAAAAAAAGAACTAGCTGATAATGACCTTTCAATAGATGATATAAGAGTAGAACCTATTTTTGCTTATGGTTTTCCAACAGACAAGCTAATTCAGTTACAAGAACTACAAATTGAAAGTCAGCTAAAGGTAGTTAGTAGAAGAGAGATGATGAATAGATTAGGTAAAAATAATGTAACTGATTTACTAATGGAGATTGATGAAGAAGAAATGGCAAGAGCACAAATGGATGCAGAAAAAAATACAATAATTAATCCACAGCCACAACAAATTCCTACATAACAGCCACCACAATAATTCAGTTATCAACAAAATTAAAAATAATTTATAGTGTTAGATTTGGAAATATGGAAATAAATTAGATACCTTTGTAATCAATTCAAACAAAATTTAAAATAAAAATAGTTTATGAACGAAAAAAATCAAAACCCAGAAAGTTTGCACGAGGTTGGAAAAATTAACCAACAAGTTGCAAAACCAGGATTTGTAAATGAGAAAACTCCTGCAAGTCCACTAGCATCAGAGGCCGACTTAGTTAGCCCAACAATCAAAGGCGGAACAACAAAATTAAGAAGCGAGTTAGTTAGAGACTAACAAAACTTTTTACTAAGGATAATAGAAAAATAAAATCGTAACAAAAAATAGTATGACACAAGCAGTAAATCCAACATCCAAAGTTCCAGAAAAATTAGTTATTAACGGACAAGAAATCGTAATCAAAGATTCACCAGAAATCTCAGGATTAATTGAAGCAGTTAGAAAAGAAGCTCACGAAGTTGAGAAATCAAAATTGTATTCACGTATAGAAGAACTAAAAAAAGCAGCAGACCAATTAGCATTGGTTAAAGTAGTACCAGACGAAACAGCAACACCGAATCCAATTAATCAACAACTTGACATGACTGCAATTAAAGCAGCTATTCAAGAAGTCGTAGCACCATTGATTAACCAAGCAATTAAAACTGAGGAGATGCACGTCAATGATTACAGAGCAAAACTAATTTCAGAAAACCAACTTACTTGTATTCCAGAGTTAGTTGTAGGAAAAACAAAAGCAGAATTAGACGAAGCCTTACAGAAGTCAATCGAAATCAGAAAGACTTATGGTTCAGTATCACAAGCAGCAGCACCAAAAACACCAGAAGCGACAGTAGCACCGGTAAAACCAGACATTGTAGTAAATGCACCAGCACCAACTCCAACACCGGTAACACCCCCTGCTCAAACAACTTCTGATTTGCCTACAGCACCTAATATTAGTAGTATGTCAATGGAAGAGTTCAAGAAGAACAGAGAAAATTTGTTCAAAAATCTTGAATCATTAGTTTAGTTGTTTTCTTAGTCCATAAAAGATAAAATAAAAAGAAAAACAAGTAAAAAACCCACAAAAAATGCAAGTATTATTATTATTATTAATCGCAGCGTTTCTAGTCGCAGGTACATCAGTTGCCTTCGCAGAGACCACATCAGCAATCGCCTCCGGTGGAGGTTACACTTCTATCCCTCAAGTTGTAAGGGACTTCTATTCCAAAGAAGTATTATTTCAGGCTCAACCACGCTGCAAGTTTCTACAATTTGCTAAAATTAAACGTGACCTACAAGCAGTAAAAGGTAAAAGTATCGTATTCGTTAAGTATGCAAACATCGCAGGTGGTGGTGCATTAGATGAAGATGATGTATTAACTCCTGTTGCTTTAGCTGCGTCTGAGATTAGTATTTCTGTATCAGAACAAGCAAACGCTATTGAGATTACTGAATTTTTAATGCGTACTTCATTACTAGACATCTTAGGAGATGCAACTAAATCTTTGGCTAATAACTTAGCTAACGTATTAGACATTCAGTTTAGAAATGCAGTATTGTCAACTACTAACGTAATCTACGGAAACGGTGCAGCAAATAGTTCAGCTATGACTACAGCTTCAGTTCTTAATTCTAAAACAATTAAAGACGCAGTAGAAGTTTTAGCTACTAACAATGCCCCTAAGTTTGACGGAGAATACTATGTATGTTTCGCACACCCTAAACAACTAAGACAATTACGTGACGACGCTGCATGGATTAACGCAAATACCTATATGGGTAGACGTCAATTATACGTAGGTGAAGTTGGTATGTACGAAGGTGTAATCTTTATTGAAACTACTAACATGCCACGTTTAACTTCTGCTCAGGTAGTTACTAAATATGGTGGTTCATTCACACCTACTCATGGTGCTGAAGCAATCATATTCGGTGAAAATGCTTACGCATGGGCTATCGCATTAGACGTTGAATTACGTGACGATGGAGTAAAAGAATTAGGTAGAAAACGTACTATCGGTTGGTATGGTATCTGGGGAACAGGACTATTAGATGGTGCAAACTCTGTAAGAATTTTAACTTCAGCAGAATAAGATTGATATATAAATTGGTTAAAAAAGGTCTTTAGAAATAGAGACCTTTTTTTAAATTTAAAAAGAACAACAATTAGAAAAAAACATAGATCATGGCAAAAGTTAAAAAATCAGAAGAAGTCGTTGTCGTAGATAACGCAGTAGTAGTTCAAGAAACTGCTGAAGTTATTACAGAAGAAACAGCACAAGTTGTTTCTGAAGTAGTACAAGAAGTAGTTTTAGAAGAAGCTGCTATCGAAGAAGTACAAAAAGTTGAAGAAGTAGTTTTAGTTAGTTCTGTCTCTAAGATGGTAACTGTTAAAGCTCTTGAGTCACACACTTGTATTGTTGCTCAGAAAGAGTACAGTATCACAAAAGGTAAGGAACATAAAGTTCCAGAAGATGTTGCGTATATATTAGCAGGTTCACTTAAAGCAGTAATCACAAAATAAATTGGCAACATTAGCAGAAATATTGGTAGCGGTCCGAGAGTTATCTTTCGACCGTTACCCTATTCCTTGCTTTACACTAAAAGCAAAGGCAGGTAAGTTTGTTACAAACACAAGCACGCATTTTAAAGTATTACCAACAGTAGGTTCAGGAACACCTGACCAAAATTTAGACTATTTAGTCTATACAACAAATAAACTATTAACAGATAAGTTGATAGAACAAAGTTTTCCCATTGCGTTCACTTCGTATTATTCGGGCCAAGATTCTCCGAAAGATACATTATTAAGATTTACAGACGCACCACTATCTACAAATTTAACGATGCTTAAAAACTTCTACCTATCAGACGTAGAGTTAGTAAATTACATCATTTATTATTACAGGATAGTTTTAAAATTGACAATAACTACTGTAGAAGTAGAAACAGCAGTCCTAGAATTAAATGAAGCAAGTGTTAGGCACTTAGTTTTGTTTATCGCAATTATGGACGTAGATAAAAGACAATTAGCTGAATACTCAGCTGAATTTTTCAATACACAGTTTTCTGATGGTACAGGTATGGTGGCCGGCACGGGATTTGACTCCAACAATGGTGGTATCAATGTTAGTGTTGGTAGTGTATTCAGTATTAGTGATGACAATAGTATCACAGGTAAACACTTTCAAGAAGACTTTAACAGAGTAGGCTCCGATAACGTACTAGGAAATAAAAATAACTTTTGGTTCAAACTATTCTTATGGTTAAGAGATAAGTTAGAATTTGAATACAGAGATTACTATTTCAGAAAAGAGAATGTTATTATTGGTAACGTAGACTTACAGAAAGATATAAATTTCAGAGCCTACTTTGACTCATATCCATTTACATTGTCGCCAACTACTAGAGGTATAATTTAGTATGCTACCACTAACAAAATTCAATAAGTACAAAGCTACTTTTCACAATAAGGTCTCAACTTCTCCAAAGGTTGCGACTTTTGTTGTTACTACGCTAACAGGTTCAGACGCAGACAGTTTAAAATCCTTTATGGGTTCTAGTGGTACAAGACAAAGCAGTACTAAAGTATTTAATGTTTTGTTCAATAAGCAGGCGTTATCTTATGAAAGAGGAAAACCAGGTATAGACTCTCAATTCACTGGTGTAGTTTATGTTTCTCCCGACCAACTAGTAAATGCCTATGGTACATATAAAGTAAACGGATACGTTACTAGAATTATAATCGACACAGAAGAATTTATAGTTGACAACATAAACTACCTAGAAGAATTATATGGTAGTTGTATTGCAGTAGAAATTAACCTTAAAGATTTAATAGATGGCTAAAGGTAAACCCTCAATAAGCCAATTAAAAAAAGTTGGATCAACTTATGCCGACAGGTATAAAAATAAACCGAACTTTACTTCCTTAGAATTTAAACAAGGTATCGAAGAATTTTCACATAACATTGCAGACGACTTTATTGCGTTTGTTAATGCTGAATTTAGTAAAGGTAAAGTAGACTTAAATTCAATAACAAATACACTTGGCGTAAAAGAAATTGAGCCTAGTAAACTACTAATAGCATTAGAACAAAACGATGCTGTAGTTATGGCTATCGACAGAAAGGTAGTAGAAGAACTCACTTACAAAGAACTAATCTATATACTAGAACATGGAAGAAAAGACGAAGGAATACCACCACAGCCTGTGTTAAAAAAAGCGTTCGAGCAATTTAGACCAATATACAGACAAAAATTAAAAGATTTTCTCATAGGAAAATACTAAATTTGTAAATATGTTTACTACAATTAAAGATATTTTTTCTGCGTTCGTATCTGAATTTACAGATACACCGATAGTAGTAGATTCAAAAACTATTCCGGTAATCTACGGAAGAAAATCTAAGAACGACTTAACAGAGGTAACTAAGAAAAGTTATCCACTCATTTCTATTTTAGACTACACACCAAAAATATCTGAAATTTATGGTAAAAACTACCAACAATCTTTAGATGATTTTACTCAGCTAGTAGCAGGTAAGTATGAAAAAGGAAAACTATTCGATGAACCAAGACTCTTTGAATATAAGATTGATGTAACCTTATTCACTAAAGACCCTTATTTTAAATTAAGTGTTAATGATTATTTTTTTGCTAAGTACGAAGAAATAGGTAATTTTGAATTTAATAAGGTAGAGATAGACGATGTTTTTGTTGCTGATATTGTTCCATATAAAATTGAAGTAACAGAGATAGAAAGAAGTGATGGTGTATTTGAAGTAAACTACGAGTTCACACTTACACCAATGGTAGCAATAAAAGATGGAGAAGAAAAAGACCTAGTTACACAAGTAAATTTAGACATTAATTCATAGCAATTATGAGTAAGAATAATAAGCATAAACCAAAAGTAGAAGTAGAAGTAATAACTACCGAAGATACAATAGTAACTGTTAGCGAACCTAAGTTTGTAACATTTAGAAACGCCTCAAGAATGAAGGTTGATTTTTCTTTTAGAGGGAAACAACATAGTGTATTAGCTAATGGAGAATTTTCTGTAGAGGAAGATTTTGCTGATGCTTTTTACAATAGTTTCAAGAACGCAGGTCCATGGATAAAAATTAATTAAAAAGTAATGCCAACAATACAAGTTAAATCGCACAAAAGAAAAGGTAGAATAGTAAAAGCACATTCTCGTAAAGGTAGTACTGCCTATTTGGTCAAAAAGAATGAATTTCACTTACCTAAAAAAGATGCTAAAAAACCTCTCGCAAAAGGAGAAGCACTACAAAATATAAAAGAAAATGACACTGATGGAGGTTTACCACCTATGAAGTCTAATATAGGTACGCTAAGAAGGTCTATAAAAGCAGCAGACGGTTTTTGGGGAAAAGACAAATTTTCTAAGTCTCATGCAGAGTCAGGTTCAAAAAAAGTTAAAAGTCACGCTAGAAAAAAATCAGACAGTAAAGCTCTTAAAGGAACTAGTATGGTTAATGCATCTATGAAAGTTCACGGAGTTAAAGTAATTAGTAAACCTAAGAGTAAAAATACAATAAGTAAGTCAGAAAAAGAACTTATAAAAGCGTCTAATGGTTTCGGTAGTAAGACTAGTTCTGTGTCAGAAGGTAGAAGTAGATACGGAAATTAATATTATGATTTGGAAATTACTTTTGTGGGCAGTATTAATATTAGCAACCGGAGGTTTCGGTATTGTTATATTACTAGCCTACTTCGGTTACAAATTCTTATATAAAAAATAAAAATGATAATTGTTAAAGCACATAAACGTAAAGGTAAAGTAATTCGTTCTCATGGTAGAGTTAAGAATACTAACAAAGCTAAGAAGAACGAATTTATTAATTCTATTGGCGTTTATGCTAACAAGTATCAAACCAACAGCAAAAGAAAAAACACATCTGTAGGAAGAGAAAAACTAGGTAAATTCATACCTAGTAACTTATCAGACAGTAAATTAAAATTACACAGTAAAATAAATAATAAATAAAAAAATGAAACCAGAATTTATCAGACAATTAGCTATCGCTTTAAAAAGTGAAGAGCTAGCAAAAGAAATCGCTGCATTAGGCGATGGAATGGTAGGTAAGATAGCCTTATCTTTCAAAACCACAGACACAAAAACTGCTACAACAGAAGCGTGGACTAAAACTTTAATCATAGAAGCAGTAAATCCTGATGGAGACGTGCATACTTGGTTAAATCAGTCATTCACAACTAGACTATCTATTGCAGATACTTCTACAGCAGGTACAGCTAGTATTGTTTCAACTACTATCACTTTCGTTGATGGTGTTGCTACAATCGTAATTTCAGGTTCTGCTCATGCTTGGGTAGCTGCTGAAACAGTTACTTTGACTATTGCCAACATTACTCTTAATGGTTACACTATCACAGGTGGAACTCACGTTATAACTATTAACTAGTTTTAGACTATGCCGATTTTAGTAAAAAGTCATAAGCGTAAAGGTAGAGTTGTAAAGGCTCATGCTAGAAAAGAAAATAAGGCTAAGAAAAACACATTTACAGAAAGTCTAGGTATAAAAACAATGCCTGCATCCGAAACATTTGGAGGTAAAAACGGGCCTGATTTTTCAGCAAAAGTTGAAAAGTTACAAAGAGGCAGAGCCTTACAAAAAATAGGTAGCCCCGTAGGTTATCCGGTTACTGACTCTGGGTTGCATCATAAAATTAACAGGAAAGGTGCAGCATCTAAAAGAGGCTTACTACTATTTAAAGCTAAAATGAAGTAATTGGTAGTAGTAAAATCACATATCAGAAAAGGTAGGGTAGTTAGGTCGCACAAAAGAAGTGTATCTAGCTATCCTACTATTTCTTCTACCAATGATATGAAAAAGAACACTTATTATAAGTCTAGTAAAGAGGGTAAAAAACTTATGATTAAAGTTTCTAATGGTGAGAAGGAAAAACTAGTGCATTTTGGAGATAGTTCTATGAGCGATTTCACAAAACACAAAAATCCGGAACGTAGAAAAAATTATTTAGCTCGTTCAGGTGGTATTAAAAACAAAGAAGGAAAATTAACAAAAAATGATAGGTTCTCAGCAAACTATCATGCAAGAAAAATATTATGGTAATTAAAATCAGATCACACAAACGTAAATCCGCTAGCGGAAAAATTTATACCATTAAATCACATGGTAGAACTAAGAAAGAAAATAAGGCTAAGAAAAATAGCTATTTAGAGAGTTTAGGTAAAAAGGTTTACCCTACAAACTATTCGACTCCTTATAGTAAACCCGGTGTCGAGCATAATAAAAGGTTAAGTAGTGGCAGGACAAACAATAGAGCTGGGGAACCTGATTCAAAACCTTTAGCTAGAGGTTTGTCTTATGACAGTAGTAGTCGTAATCGTTATAGTATGCCTAGAGGAAAGAGTAAGAAGTCACTTAAATACAGATATAACCTTTCAAGTAAATAGAAATGTTAGTAGTAAAAAGTCATAAGCGCAAAGGAAGACTAGTAAAATCTTATACTAGAAAGTCTACTACACCTAAAGGGTATAAGAGACATTTTTCTGCGTCTGATAAAATGTTTGTTAAAGAAGAACAATCAGCACTAAGAAAAAGTAAAATTCCACACAAAAAAATAGGTAACTCAATATTTATAAAAGAAAAATGATAGTAAAAGTAAAATCTCATAAAAGAAAAAATAAGTCAGGTAAAGTTTCTGTGGTTAAAAGCCACATGAAGAAAAGTAAGAAATCCCCTAAGTTTACTCCTAGTGACCAAGGGTTTTGGTCAGATGCAGCTAAGACTGTATCTAAAAAGAATTTAGATGATAAGAAGTGGGAACAGAAAATAAATAAGTTAAAACCGAAGAAATAAAAGGTAAAAAATGATTATAATTAAATCACATAAGAGAGTAAGTAAAGGTACTGTTTCTATTGTTAAGAGACATGTAAGAAAAGCTAAAAAGAAATTTGGTATTACTACTCCTATTAAGATTAATGTAAATCATAAAGCCGACCAATCTGATTCTTTAGCTCATCACGCTATGCATTATGATAGTAAGAAGAAAAGACCTGTTAAACATGAACTTAATTTCGATGTAGCTAAAATTAAAAACGCAGGAGAAAACTTCGAGAAAACTGCTAAACACGAAATAGGTCATATTGTAGATAGTGAGTTAGCCGCTAAGAAAGGAATGAAAAAAGCTACTGACACTTACAGTAAAACAATTAAACAAAAAGGTAAACCAAAAAATAGAAGTAGTAAAGAATACTTCGCCGATACTTATGCAAAAAATAATTAAAATAAAAAGTCACTTACGTAAAGGTAAACTAGTAGTTTCTCATAGTAGAAAAACAGCTACTAAGAAAAATTTCCCTAACGTGTATAAAGCCGCAGAGGAATTTAGAACTGACGTTTCACACCCAATGAGTGATGGTTCTTATGATACCAAAAAAGCGGAGAGACTTCGTAAAGCAGGTGTTTTAGTTAAACATCAAGGTTACGGTAAAAAAGGACACGACTTTAACTCTTACAGTAAAGGTGAAAAAGTAAAAGGTATTGTAGGTAAATACCCAGATAAAAAACCAGGTTCTGTTAAAGGTGCTAAGATAGGGAGAGAACTAAAGATAGATTGGTAGGATTAAAAAATAATAAAAGTAAAAATAAAATATAAATTATGGCAGCAACAGCTTGTAAATTCATTTCAGCAAGAAGTTTAGCTCAGTTAGAGTTAGACACAAATGCTTTTTTAACTGCTAATGTGCAGTACACAATAATAGGAACTCCTTTGTATGAGGCAGGTTTAGGCTTATGGGTAGTAACAGTTTCAACTCACTCAAACGTATAGTAATAAAATGAAAATAGTAAAATCCCACAAACGTAAAACAGCTTCAGGTAAAGTTGTTATAGTTAAAAGCCACATGAATAAAGACTTAAAGAAAAAAGTTAAAGAGGAAATGAAAGCTTTTGATAAAGGTAATTGGGAAGTACACCCAAAAACAGGTGCTATTAGAGCTTCTATTGCTTTTGCAACTAGAGAACAAACTCCTAAAGGACCAAAAGGTAAATACACAAAGTCACATAATTTAGCAGGTATAAGCAATAAATACAGATACTAATGAGCAAGAAAAAACCATTTTATAAAAGTTACACCATTTGGGCAGCAGTATTGCCTATGGTATTAGAGTTAATCAACTTAATGTTGGTTTCTCCTATTATTCCGGTACAATATCAAGGACATCTAACTTTTGTTTCAGGTGTTCTAGTTATTATAGCCAGATTTACTAGTACTGGTTCTCAGGTAACAATCACTAAAAAAGTAGAAGACAATGCCAATAATAGTTAAAAGCCACAAAAGAAAAGGTAAGACTGTAAAGTCTCATGTAAGAAAATCTAAAAAAGGTAATCCTAGACAATTACAGTTTGACTTCTCTCCAAAAGTAGAGAATAAACAAACTAGAGATACCTTTTATAAAGGCGGAGATGAAGACGAGTTCGATAAAATGTACGAACAAGGTATTATTTCTGCACACGAAGCTAATTTGATGCGTAAAAAAATTTATAAAAAACCAAGATAATGATAGTAAAAGTAAAATCACACAAAAGAAAAGGCAAGATTGTAAAATCCCACTCAAGAAATACTTCTAAGTTTACTACTAGTAAGAACGCTAATTTTAATAAGGATGCACATTTAAAAGCTGCTGAAAAAGCGCATAAAAAAGCATTAACACTACCTGAGCCAAAAGCAGGTAAGTACTTCGCTAAAGCCGACTACCACAGAAAAGAAGCAAAAAGAGTAATTGACTAACATGAAAATTATAATTAAAGCGCATAAACGAAAAGGTAAATCAGTACGTTCTCATAGTAGAATGGTAAAGGCACATAATAGACAAACTGTCGAAACTGATGCAGAGTGGAAAGCACGTGTAGCTAAACAACAGGAACAGGCTAGAAGAAAAACCGTTACACCTAAGCCAGAGAAAAAAACTTTTACCATTGACGAAATGGCTTCTAAAAGAGAAGAAGCTATAAAAAAAGCTACCGAGAATAAAAAACCAGAAAATACTGTAGGCTCTCCAACAAAAATGTTGCAACCACCCTCAATGAACCCTAATAGGGCTAAGAAGAAAAATCAAAAAGGTGGTAGAGCTATTGTTAATCCAAACTTAGGTATCATTGGTAGAACTGCTAAAAGTTTTATTGAAGGCGTGAAAAGTGTTAATGCCCATTTGTCTTAACAATGTTACTAGGTATTCAGATAACTTCTTATACAGATAGGAAAGCAGTAATCGAGTACGTACAGAGCTTTACTATAATGCCTGTTAAGTACATTGATAGAGCGTTAGACATTGACGGTTATATTTTTTACAGTTCTAGTTTTTCTTTGGCTAGTTTATCTACTGCACCTTTTACTTATACACCAATAGAAGAAATTACAGGTACAGATGTGTACCTAAATGTTGCCGGTAATAAACTAGAGGTTCCTTATGATAAAGATGGCGAAGCTATTTTATTTAGAGAGCTAGAAGTTAGTGGTTATTTTTTGGATCAGAATTTTCATCCTTCGGTTATAAAAATACTAGACGTTTTTGTTGCAAATAAGTACCTTAAAAAATTAACTATAGTAAATTATTTTATTCCTACGGAAAATTCTATAATTTTGCAAGAAGACGGTTATCTTGTTTTTTACAATAACTATGACCCAGAGTTTACTCTATATATAGATGAAAATGGGGATTTAATAGCAGATGGTAATAAAGCGGATAAGTATTCAATAAATGAACAAGGATATTTAATTTTTACAGAATAATGGCTACAGTAAACTTAGGTTGGGTAAAATCAGTACATAAAGGAACAACAGCTCCAGTAAACTTGGATATGTTATGGTTAGACACTACTGTAGGTAAATTTAAAGTTTACGATACTGTTAATTCTATTTGGATAGAATTAGGAGGTAGCTTAGGATTTACTTCTGCTGACGAAGGTGCTATTCCATTTGTTGATTCTAATGGTGATTTAATAGTATCTGTAGACAATATTAATTACACACAAGACGGATTATACTTAAAAGGGATTACAGCACAAAATGTATTAAACATTGAAGACGATGCAGATAATACATTATTGCTTTTAGATAATACAGGAGTATTAACATTTGGTGTTAATGAATTAAATTTATTAAATGATTTATCCGTACAAAATGACTTACTTTATTTTGACACAATAAATAATAGAATAGGAATAGGTTTATCAACACCAACAGCTACACTTCATGCAAAAGGTAATTCTGATTCAGTTGGTAGTGTTTTAAAATTAGAAAGTCTATCAAATAATGTGTTAGAAGTATTTAACACAAGAGATATTTTATTTGGTAGTGGCTCACTGACTGCAAACACACAAGTAGAAATAAACCCTTATAGAGCAGCAGGTACAAGTAACTTTGTGTTTAGAGTAAACGCACAAGGTACTGGTAATTATATGAGTTTCGTTAATGCTAATACAAATACTTTTGGAGGTCTTTATATATCAAGAGAGTCTGCTGGAATTGGAAGACAGGCGTTTTCTGTTGGTGGGAACGGTGGAGTTTCTTTTGTTTTAACTTCTAATGGTAGTATAGGTATAAACACATCAACAGCTGGTACTATTTTACCAGCTGAAATATATAATAATGGCTTGATAAATAGTAATGTTGCAGGTAAAAATGGACTATATTTTGTAACAGCTGGTTCAAATAGAGGATTTATATTTGAACATTTAGGTACAGGAAGTTTTAATACAACACAAGCTGCATTTCAAATTAGTAAAAGTTTAACAGATTCAAGTGCAGCTACAGATACAGATAAATTATTTGAAATAAACGGTACTTATAATTTTACTGGTGGTGCTAAAGGATTAATTGGTATTAATTATAACACCACTATAACCGCTTTATCGGGTTCTCATTATGGTTTGTTGATACGTCCAAGTAATACATTAAACGGAATAGGTCATACTACAAATTTGCCAACTGCAACATGGCATATTAAAGGTTCAAGCGATTCAGTTGGGAATATATTTGTTGCAGAAAATTTATCAAATACAGCTAATTTAACTATTGCTAATAATGGTGCTAGTACTTTTAATTTTGGTAGTGGTGGGAAAGTTTACATTGCTGGTGCGGTAGGTTCTGGAGATACTTTATTAGAAATAAGAAGAACTTCAAGTTCAAGTGGTGGATTTATATTTAGCAGTGGTAATGCAGGAAGTCAACATTTATCTACTACTAATGGGGCTTTTAATATAAGTACTGTCGATAATTCTAATATAACAATTAATCCTGGTACTGGTTCTGTTTTATTAAATACATCTGTATTAAATATGAATGCTATTAATACTGGTGTTCAGCTTAGAATAGGTACACAAGCATCTTCATCATTAAATAGATGGTTAAATATAGGACATCATACTAATCATGGTATGATATTGCAAGCAGCGCAAAATGGTTCTACTCCAGCTATTGATAGATTATCATTAAACCCTTATGGTGGTTTGACTTATTTATATGGAGAAAGCACAGGTTCAGCTACAGATGTTTGGGTTGGTGGAGGTAATGCTGGTCAAGTAAATGGATTTAGGATATACAGAAATGGACCTACAAATGGTATAGGATTTAGAGTAGGTAATGCTGTAGGGTTTGGTATGCTAATAACACACGAAGATGCTACAAATACTTCTGGTTATGCTAACATACAAATAATACAAGGCAACAATGCTGTATTTTCAGCTGGTAAAACAAATTCTGGAACAAGAAATAACTTTTATGGCAATCAATATGGTTCAATAGATAGCTATGCTATGATGGTAGGCGTTAAGTATGATTATGCTGTAAATAGTACAAGAGGTATCACATTTAATGCTACTAATACTTCCACTGATGCAAATGTAATACAATCAGTACACGATGGTTTTGGGAAACCTTTAAGTTTAAATACTTATGGTGGAAATGTTTCCATTGGTAATATTTTAGCTCCAACTGCAACCCTGCACATTAAAGGTAATAGTGATAGTGTAGGTAGTTCTTTTAGAGTTGAGAATTTAAGTAATACAACATATTTCATTGCGAATAATAATGGCTCTGTTGAACAAAACGTACCGGCAGGTGGAAGTAATAAAAACTATCACTTTTGGAGAGATGGTGGAACTAATGTTTTTACACTGCAATCTTCAGGAGGAAATCTTGGTTTATGGTTTAGAGGTTTACCAGCTACTTCAATAGGAGTAGAGCAAAATAATTTAGTATTAAGAGGACAAATAGCAAGTGGAGCAACACAATCAAGTATTGCAGCTATAAGTTTTCAAAACGGAACAACAGCTACTATTGCAAGTGATGTTTATTATGATTTTGGTTTTTTTACAAAAACTTATACAGCGACACCTAATGCAAATGTTAAAATACTAAGAATAAGAGAGAGTTTAGCTATAACAACATCAGGAACAGGTAATTTTACTTTTATAGAGAACACTCCAACTATAAATCAAACAGGCGGTACTCATATAATCATAGGTTACAATTATAACCCTACATTAACATCTATATTAGGTGCTCACTATGGAATACTAATAAGACCAAACACTTTAAATGGTTTTGGTTTAGGCGCTACATTACCTACTGCATTATTAGATTTAGAAGGTTCTACAACTGCAAGAGCAAGTTTAAGAATAAGAAGTGGTACTGCTCCAACTTCTCCTAACGATGGCGATATTTGGAGTAATGGTACAGACTTGCTTGTAAGATTTGGAGGAACAACATACACTTTAGTTAAAGTTTAAAATAATAAAAATATGAATTTATATAATTTCGACACAAGAGCAAAATTAAATGCTTATGGACAAGAAGTCCTATTAGTAACAGAAGATATTTCAGTTTCTGAAGTAACAGGTAATAACAGAGCAATAGCTTTATTTCATTTCAACGCTGACTTTTTAGCTAAGTCACTTACTTTAGTAGTAGGTGTTTATGAGTTAGACGAGAATGGTGAACCAATTAATTCTAAATCATTAAAACCTTATGAAGAGAGTATTGTAGCTACAAATGCTTTAGAAGTAGATGTTGAAGCAGAAGGTTTTCCAATAGTAACAGAAGATGATAAAGTTGAAGGAGGTAAATACATGGGAGAGTATGATGCTTATGTTTATTATACTAAAAACAGTGATATTAGATTATGGGATTTATTTACATCTATTATCAAAAGAAGTAAAACTTTAGGAAATCATTAATATATTTGCAAATATGAAAGTAGAATTTTTAACCCCGATTATCTCCGTAACAGGAGAACAGATGAAAGAACAAACACAAGACGAAAAAGGTCAAGTAGTTTCAACAAAAGATGTTATAGCAAAAGATTTATTTCTTCGTGCATTAACAATCACAACAGAGAAAGAAGAAACAGCAGCAAACAAAGCATTAGATTTTTCTATGGCTGTAAAAGTGATTCAATGTAAAGATGAAACTTTAGACTTAGAATCTGCCGAACAAGAAAGATTAAAAACTAAAATTAGTAAAATCTATGATGCTTGGGTTATGGGACAATTACATTTATTATTAGAAGGTAAAAAGTTAGAGATATAAATTTTATGGGTCACATGAGTAATTACATTGATAAAATAAAAGGTGTTGAAATTGATTGGTCTTTTATAGGTGTACTAAAGGCGTTCTCTTACTTTTTTGCAGTATCTTTTTCAGCTACATTAAGCTATATAGATATTAGACAAGAAGTAATTTATGCTATATCTTTGGCTATGGTTTTTGACTCTATTACAGGAGCATTGAAAGCTCGAAAATTAGGGATACCACCAACTTCTAAAGAAGGTAAAAAAGGTATTTTTTCAAAAATAATTTTATTGACTGGTGTGTTACTCATGGGCCTTATTGCTAAACTCTTAGGAGTAGACTTAAAAGGTCTAGTTTATTCTGCCTTACTAGTTCTTACTATCTATGAAGTCTACTCTTTTTTTGGTAACATTGCTGTTATACATTCCGGTAAAGACATTCCAGAGGTAGATGCTGTTAGTGCAGTAATTAAATTTATTCGCTTATCTTTGAAAAGGATTATAGATCAAACACAAGACCCTAAATAAAATATTTTTATGATGAACTTAGATTACATACTAAAAGACTTATTAAACAAAGAAAATATATCTGTCGAGTCTTACTCAGGTGGAGGAACTAAAGCTAGTTACTTTGCAGGTATCGGTACTAATTTAAGAGTCAACACTAAGTATAAATCGGATATAGTAATTGGTGTTAGTGCCGGTTCATTAGTAGCTTTTCCATTAGTACTTGGTAAGTATGAAAAGTTAAAATTAGCTACTACTCTTTTAGAGTTAAATGACTTTTTTGATAAACAGCCAGTTAACGAAGAAGGAAAATTGACTGCTTGTTCGTTATATAATATTACTACCACAGGTAGTTTCGGTAGTATGAATAACATTGACTTACTTATCAGAGACTTTATTTCTGAAAAAGAATTTTGTAGCTACCAAGAAGATGAGACATTAGCCACAATACTTGTTGGTATTAAAAGTTTATCTTCTATTGATAGATTTTGTTTTATAAACCTAAAACAATGTTCTTACGAAGAAATGGTAGTAGCTATAAAAACTTCTGCCTCTATTCCTTTATATACACCACCACAATTAATAGATGGAGAATACTACACAGATGGAGGACTACGTTACCATAACGCAGGTAGAGTAGTATTCAGTTTTTTAGGAGAAAGAATTTCTAGGTACATATCTATTTACAGTAGACCACAGGTTGACACTACTACAGATTTAAAATACGATGGTAAATCAGGTGGTAGAACTGTATCTAAATTAGTAGACTCATTTAACTACGCCATTAGTAAAAATGATGAAGAGAAAGAAGTAGACTTAAACACTATTTTTAAGCCTAAAGTATTTAAACAGATTTTTGCACCTACAATTTTAAAAGGCGTTTATGACGTAGAAAATAGTAGACTTCTTAAACTGTACAACGCAGGATTAAACCAAAGAATAGAATTTTAATTTATGACAAAAAAAGACTCAATAACACTTGAGAGAATAAAATTACTACACCCAGAGTTAGTAAAAGAAGCCGAAGTAATCTACGATGAAATATGTTCTGCACTTCCTAAAAATGTTATATGTAGGTTTGCTTATACTTTAAGAACTAATGAAGAACAAAATAATATCTACGCACAAGGTAGAACCAGGTTATTCGATTCTAAAGGTAGAAGACTTGGTATTGTTACTTACGCTAAAGGCGGTCAATCTTATCACAACTACGGGTTAGCCCTCGATATTGTTTTGTTACTAGATAAAGATGGTAATGGTACTTATGAAAGTGTTAGCTGGGATATTAAAGGAGATTTCGATAAAGATGGTGTAGCTGATTGGAATGAGATAACTAGTATTTTTGTAAACCATGGTTGGTCTTATTTAGTCGATAAAAAAGGTAAGCGTTGGGATTTTCCACACTTCCAAAAAACTTTTGGTCTTACAATAAAACAACTTCAAAATTTGACATCAAACAAAGGCGGAACTAATTTCAAAATAAAATAATTTATCCACTATGAGTCCAAAAAATAGTACACTAGCAAAAAACATATTTTATACTCTTGGTATATTAGTAGCAATATTTTATATGTATTGGTTACACACTATATCTAAGAAGTACGAAAATAGTGAGAAAACACTAGTAGAATTGAATAGTAAAATAAAGTCACTAGAGAAAAAAGATAGTGCTTTAAATGTAGTAATTAAGGAAAACGATTTAAAGATTAATAGAATAATAAAAGACAGCTCTTACAAAAAACAGGTTACATCAATCATTAATAATTACAAGGTTTACTATGACAAAAATAATGTCCTTACTGATAGTGCTAGGATTATCTTCATTAACAGCTTACTCTCAAGACACGCTAAAGTTAAACTTGAAAGAAGTTACAAATAGACTTATAGAAGGTCTTGAATGTAAGGAAATTCTTTCAGTCCGTAACAGAGAGTTACGTTCTAAGGATAGTGCTATTTATTTATACCAGACCAATGTTAATTTATACAAAGTAAAGGATAGTACTTGTAAAGTAGCTTTGAGTTACTCTAAGTTTTCTAACGCAGTATGTTTAGAAGCAAATAACAACTTAGTAGAAAAAAATAAAAAACTATACTACCAGAATAGAAATTTAAAAACAATTTCAGTAGGACTTTTGCTAGTTACCTTAATTTCTTTTTTAGTTAATTAAGCAAAAAATTATTAAAATTGTACCAAAGAAACGATAAAACAATAAAAAATAACATATACAAATCATGACAAAAACAGGTTTAGAAATTGTCGAAGGTGTATCTAATGGTTTAGCACCATTTACAGAACCCTCAAAAAGAAACATAGGCTTACTTATGGAAAGAGAAAGAGGTGTAGAAAATAAGCCATACAGATATAGTTCTCTGTCAGACGATAGAAAACTTTTTGGTGGTTATACCTCTAGTGGTTACGGTGCTACAGTTGTTAGAAATTTATTTAACAACTCAGGTAGAGCACCCGTTACTATTTTTGGTGTTCGTGTGGTAGGTTCAGCATCAACAGCAGCTACCATTACAAAGACAATCGCAGGTGTATCAGTAACTTTTACTGCTGCACAAGCAGGTTCTCCGGATAAAGGTACTTGGGGTAACGACTTAGATGTTGTTTTCCATTCTTATAATTACACAGTAAGAAATAACTTTTTCTTACAAGTTTACTACAAAGGTAAAGTCGTAGAAACTTATTCGGCAGCTACTTGCGCTGACTTACAGGCACAGATAAATGCAAATTCATTCTACGTTTCTGCATCTTTCGCATCTGAAATTGCGAAACCTACTATTACAGCAGGTACAGGAACAATAACAGTTACTACTTCTAGTGATGCTGTTACAGGTGTAGGAACAAACTTCAACACTTCTTTAAAAGTAGGTAGTTTACTATATGATAGTTCTGATGTCCTTATTGGAACAGTTAAAACTATCACTTCTGACACAGCATTAGTTTTAGAAGCTAACGGAGAAGTAGCAGTAACCGGCGCAGCTTTCAAATTCTATTTAAGATTTACAGATACTTCTGAATTAACAGGCGGTACTTACACATCGCCTGTGGAATCAGACTTCTATCCTGTTGTAGACGATGTAGCACCAACAGGGTTAGCTTGTTTCGATGGTATAGATGTACAGTTAGTAGCTAGTACTGAGTTTCATACTTTAACTATGGCTACAGTTGGTAAGGCTTACGCATTAGCTAATAAGTTTTTCTATGTAGCTATTTTACCATTAAACGCATCAAGCACAGTAAAACAAAGTTACGCAAACACTTTACAAGGTGCAGACTCTAGTTTTATCGCTTGTTATAACTTATGGGCCAAAGTGTCTGATGAATTAGGTGGTTATGTAACAGTACCGGCTTTAGGTCATATCTTAGGTGCAGCGTTCTTAAAATCTCCATACGTACAAGGAGACTTCATTCAAATACCACCAGCAGGTATAGACTCTGCTATGACAGACTTAATTGAAGTTTATCCATTAAAAGTTAGTCAAGCTACTTTAGATGTTGACACACAAGAATTAACTATCAATAACGCAGGTTATATTCAAGGCGTTGGGTATTACATTCAGACATCAAGAACAATGTCTACAAACTCTTTATACCACTCAATCCATACTAGACTTCAAGCGTCTTTCTACGGTAGAGTGTTATTAAACAACTTAGCTTGGTTAACGCAAAAACCAAATACTCCAGATTTGAAGAAAAGAGCATATATAGTTCTTTATGCTTACTTTAAAACTGAGTATGAAAATGGTGCTTTAGAACAAGGTGTTCCATTTGAGACAGCAGTACAAATTGTTTGTGACCAATCTAATAACCCTCTAGGACAAAGTAGAAAATTACTTAACATTGATGTTGAGTACATTCCTACCGAAGCTACAGAGTCAGTTAAATTGTCTCTTAACAGAAACGATGGTATCTTATTACTTCAAGACTAAAATAAAGATTTAAAATAATAAAAAAATAACAATAGTATGCCAAAACCACAAAAACCTACTAGCCTTTACGTTGTTAATGGTTGGTACTTAGAAATTCCGGGTTTAGTTAGCCCACACTTTGAAACAATGGAGGGTGTCACAAAAGAAGGTGGTACTGTTTCTATTATTGACGGTGGAACTAACAGAGAGTACAAATTTTCAGATCAAATAATGAAAATTGGTGATGTAACTCTTACTAGAACAAAACAAGGAACCTCAGACGATATTGTATTAAACCAATTAGTAGAGTCTATGATACTTAGAGGAACTTCATTAAACATCAGAGCTGTAAAAATGCACAATGGTGTAGAAGTGTTCAGTTTGTTTATGGAGGGTTTTCGTTTCAAAAGTAAAGCGTTACCAACTTGGGACGTTAACGCTAGTGAAAAGTACACAGAAACATTCACAGCCACAGTATTAGATTGGCAAGAACTCTAGTATCTTGTTTGTTTAAATTTAAGCCACATAGAGTTTCTGATTGTAATTAATAACTTGATTGTTGTTAGTTATTGTCAGAAACTTTTTTATTTTTGCAGTAACACAATTAAAAATCGACACAATGAACGAAGAAAAAAATTTTAAAGGAGTATTAGACCTAGAGTTAAACATAGGTTACAATGTAAACGGAGAATACACTAGAAGTGTATCTTTACTAAAAAGTAATGGTGTTGCTGAAGAAGTATTCAGTAAAAAAACATCTGACAAACCTTACACTTGGATAGCAAACTGTTTAACCATAGCAGTAAAAAGTATCGGTAGTGTAGACGTAGGTGTTGAAGCAAGACAAAACTATTTAAAGGACAATGTAGTAAACATTCCTAAAGTAATAAAGGATATGCCTATGGCTGATGCCAACTCTCTTTTACTAGAGATACACAGAAGAACTTGGAAAAACTTAGTTGAGAAACAAGAAATTATGTGTAAGTACTGTGCTAAAACTGCTATTGCTGATGTTGACTTAGACAGAATTGACCTTACTGATGACGATAAAAATCTTATTGCAGGAAGTCCTAAGTTTGAGTTTATTATTTGCGACTTAGTAGATGGTTGCGATTTAACTCCTATTATTGTTAAACTTAAAAAGGAAAATGAGTTAGGTCATTTAAAAGATATTAATTTTAATCGTTTTATTTATAGAGTTCCAACACTAGGAGATGCATTACGTAATGAAAAGTATGCCTCTGACAATATTAATTTTTGGCGTAGAATAGCTAGTGACTGTTTAGTTAGTATTCAAGAAGTAGATAACGGTAGAACAGTAAATGAATTTCCAGAAGACTTTTTCGCAGCTCTAGGATTAGACTTATACAAACAGTATTTAAGTACTGAAGACTTAGGAAAAGTTAGATACGCATTAAGAGAAGAATTACCTACTATGCCATTCTCTTATACTGATACTTGTCCTTGTGACTTACAAAAAGAGATACCTTTCGTTATGGAGGCATCTTCTTTTTTTTCGGTATGACCTTCACAAATGAGGGTCACGCATTACAATGTGTAATTGATAGAAAGAAAACTATTGGTGATTGGATACTAGAAAACTTATTCTATTTATTCGAGTCAAAAAGAGAAGAAAACTACGCATTGATTGAAGTATGTTATTTTTTAATGAGACGAGTAGGTGGTTCTTATGCAGAGTGGTTTACTATGGATGAGGATAAAAGAGATTATATTTTTACGCAGGAAAAAGCTATATTTGACGAAGAAATAAAACAAAATTCAAGAAATGTCTAAAGGTGTATCATACGATTTTGGGGTAGCTATAGCTCAAGGTACTGTTAGAGAACTAGCACGTACCGCTATAGAAGTTTCTGCACTTGTCGGTGGTATGTACGCTTTAATTGATGCCACAGTAGAACTAGATGATGTAATCAAAAAGAACCAGGTAGCTTTCGGTGGTTACGCAAATACATTAAAGGCTTTACAATTCTCACAAGATAAACTAGCAAAAGGACTAACTAGTTTTGACCCTACTGATACTATGGAGGGTATGCGTTTATTAGCTAGAGCTGGTATTGATGCACGTCAAAATTTTGAACTAGTAAATAAAGCTGCAAATGCTACAGGTTCTTCTTTTGCTGATATGGCTGAAATCATACGTTCAGGTAATTTTTCCGGATTAGCAGAACTTGGTTTAATCACTGATAGGACTGCAATGAGTATGGAGTCTGTAGGTATGAACGCATCTATGGCAGCTAGACAAGTTAAGCAACTTATAGCTGAAGCAAACAAAAAAGGTTTCTTTGAAGACACTATAAAAACGATGCCTGCTATTTGGGCCAGACTAAGACAGTTTGGTACTGACTTCGTTACTGCTATTATCGGAGACCCTAAAGACCCCGACGGTTTAGCTAGTACTGTAAAAAGGTATCTAACTAGTTTAGCCGATTGGCTTAATAAAAATAGAGACCGTATTATTTACTATGGTCGTATTGTAGGAGAAACTTTTAGGTTTGTAGTTAATGTTGCAGTTAATTTTATAAAACGTGCCTTCGGTGCGTTATCTTCATTATTCGATATACAGAAAAAAACTAAACAACAGATGCAAGATAGTATTATGTCGTTTAGACTTTGGTTAGCTATTATCGAAGTAAAAATAGAATCATTTTTTAATAAGTACGGAACCTTAATTAAAAATGCTATAAAGATAACCCTACTATTATTCGCTTGGCATAAGATTGGGCAGTTAATACATAAAGCAGCTATCTTTAGTAGAGCTTTAAATATTGCTATGATAAGAAATGGTGGTGCATTTGGTGTACTACAAGGTGGTGCGTTTAACTTTGGCAGAGCTATCGGTTTCCTATTAAAACCTTTAGCTAGTCTTCGTACTCTAATGTTATCTATTAACGCTATAGCAATGGCTAATCCAATTACAGCAGGTATTATGTTAGCTGTGGGTGCGTTAATTCTAGTTATTAAATACTTTGATGAAATAAGATTTGGGTTTAGTAAACTTGGAGACAGCGCAGCGTTATTTTTAGGTCCTATATTTTTAATTATCAAATATTGGGATAACTTTAAAACTATGTTTATGAACGCAGTAAGCACTATTAGTAATCTGTGGAACTTCTTTGTACTTGATATGAAACAAAAATTCTTTGGCGTAGTAAACTTTATTAAGAAGTCTAAATTCGGTGCGTTCTTTATTTCCCTATTCAACGGTATAAAAGACCAATTCAAAGGAGTCATTAATGTTTTCAAAACTCTTTGGAATGGTATTACAGATTTCTTCAAAAACTCTTGGTTAGGTAAAGTAGTTAATTGGTTTACCGATGGTAGTAAAAAACTTACTGATGGTTCAGCAGAATTATTAGCATCTAAACAAAGAGAAATGGGTATTAAGGTAGATGTTAAAAAAGGCGTCTCTTTAGCTGAAACACAAAAAACAGACCTTAAACGATTAACAGATAAAGGTTACACACCAGAACAAATTGCAGCAATGCAAAATAGAAACTCAGCTAGTGTTCTCGCAGACTTGAAGCAGTTAAACATTGCCCCTGCTACAACAAACAAAGTAGTAGCTGCACCAGAACAATACGCTACATCTTCAATGGGTGAACAACAATTAGCTACTTCTAGTAAAACAGTAAACGTACAAAGAGGTGCAGTAGTTATTAATGTTTACAACAGTAGTGCTAAAGCAGAAGATATAGCTAAACTAGTAGAACAAAAATTAAACTCAGCTACAGAGACAGATAAATTTAGAACAGGACAAGTAATTAACTACGAACAATAATGTTAGTATCAGGTGCAGACTTAGGAATAGAAACAAGGGGCCAGAATATAACTTCAGGTCAAGCAACCAATTTATTAAAAAGGGATGATGCTAACCCAAATGTCCCTCTTAAAAAACCTACGGAAAATAGGTACAATACAGTACGTGGTTTACTTTGTGAAAAAGACAATGTAGCCAATCCTTTAATTTTCCAATTCAACCCATCTGAAATTAACGACACTAAAGGTAATAATTGGATTAATGAAGAAAATATGGGTTTTAGTGCTACTAGACCAATTTGGATAAACGGTTTAGATAGAATTATATCTTTTAAGCTATTTTTTGATGCTACAGCAGGAAGTAACACTAAGTTTTTTAGAAGACCCTATGAAGGAGATGCTGCACATAACTTTTTAGAAGTAGTAAAACCTAAAGGTACTTTACATGATGTTGAAAAACTTATGTCATACCAATACCCTATTAGCCCAGATGTAAACCAAGCTAGATTTATTTCCGGCGGTGTTATTCCAAATATAAGATTCATGCCACCACCAATAGTTATTTTTGTTTTTGGCGATATTTACTTAGAGTGTATAGTTAATGACGTAGGCGTAAACCATATTTTGTTCAATGCTAACCTTACACCAATAAGAAGTGAAGCAAGTGTATCACTTAAAGTTTTAGAGACCTCTGTAGTCTCTGTAGACAGTAGGCTAACTAATAAAATTCAGCCACGTACAAATAACGACCAGACAATATTTAATCAAACAAACAATATAGCTTAATGATTAACTCTTCTTACTATACTAGCTCAAATGCAGTAATTCATTCAGATGTAAATAAAATTAAGCGTTTTGAAGTAAAACCTTTGGATACTGTTTTTAGTTATAGAAACCATATTGTAGAAAGCGGCCAAGACTTATACTCTTTGGCTTCAACTGTTTTTGGTAAAGACTCTCAATACTATTGGACCATAATAGCTGAAGATAACTTACTAAGATTTCCAGATGATTTAATTGCAGGTGAAGTAATTAGATTACCTTTATTAATACTAGAGGCTAGAATAATAAAACCTACTCAAACAGCACGTAATAATGAGCAGACTACTAGAGGGACAATCAGCTTATAGAATTTATGTAAAAGCACCAGGTAAAACTCGTGTAGATATTACTGACTCTGTATTCGGTACTGTTACTTTACGTACCGACCAAAATAAAATTACGTATTTAGACTTTAATCTAACAGATGTTTATATTCACTCCGAGTATTTAAAAAGAGGTTACGAAATCGAATTTTACGGTGGTACTGTAGAAACAGAAAATTTCTACCTAGAGCCTAGAGCAAACAAACCAAATTATAGCTACTTATTTAACGGAACAATAAACCACATTTTTACTTCATACCCAGAATCAGGTAAACCTTTTATTACTATAAAGTGTTTTGACTACTCATGGAAACGTGCAGGTAGTACTAATAATTACTTAGCTTATCCTAGCCCTAGTAATCCTAGAACACCTGAGTTTAAAAACTCGATTAAACTTTCCGAAATTGTTTCTGTTGTAGCTAAAAAAATAGGTGCAAACTTAGAAACAGATATTGTTAGAGATACTGTTTACTTTGATTTTTCCCCAGCAGTACAGAAAAACATGTCTGATTGGCAATTCCTTAAAAAATTAGCTGACGACAATAGTTGTTACGTGTGGTCCGAACCAAATGAAGGAAACGCCAAAATACATTTTAAAGATAAGAGTAACTTAGTTGATAATGTTAATCTAAATAGAATCGAATTTGTTTATCTTACTCGTGATTTAAGTAACGGATTTTTTCAAGGCGATTATCTACCAACAGGAGACGGTTTTAATGAAAGCTCTCTTTTAAGACCTAATCAAATACAATTAAAGTCTATCGACATTACAGAGAGTCCACAATTAGCAGGTTTAAATATAACGCAAGTTTCTGACTTCGGTCCAAATGGCGAAGAACAACAAAGACTAGTTTTTTATGATGAAACAAAAGACGAAATAATTTACTACGAACTTAATAAACCACTAGTTGAAAAACTACAAGCTACACCTGAAGGTTCAAAAAGATTAGATGGCATTTTAAACTTAGGTGCTTTTGATATACCCAGAGAAGTTTTTATGGAGTTTTATATTCCGGTTGCGATACCAAAAAAATCTTTGAAAGCTATAGATAGACCATATCTAGGAATAACTGTTAAAGCTAAAGCGGCAGGTAACATAAAAGTCGTTCCTTTTCAGTCATATCCTATTTACGGAATAGCTATTTACAACTCTATCAATAATAAAAAAGGAACTTACTTTTTAAAAGGTTTAGAATTTACTTGGGGTAGTGATGGTTTTAACATGGAATTAGAATTTATAAGATAATGGAAGTACTAAAAGGTAAACTCACAGGTAATATGACCGATAATGGTTACGTGTATGTAAAATTAGCTACAGGTATAGAAATACCTTGTTTACCTACTTTTGCGTTTCCTATAATTTTTAGACCAAACAAAAATTGGATCAACAAGTACAAAGACAATTTTTACGCTATAGTAACTACTGAAGAAAATAATGACGAGCGTCATTTACTTATTGGTCTAGTTCCATTAGTTACAAAAGAATTTCCGGAAAATACTTTAGATGGTAGTCATTATATCCTTACAGAAAAATTTCAAGTTTGGATAGATGATAAGGAAAACAAGTTTATTGTAAAACCACTTGAAGACGGAGAAATATTACTAGGAGATGAGAATGTAACTGAACCACTTGTTCTAGGTAATAAAATGGAGTCTCTTTGGAAGGAGCTAATATCAGTACTAGAAGGAATGACTTTTACAAACTCTGCTGGCACTACTTTGGTGTCAAACAATATAACAGCGATATCCGCTTTAAAAGAAAAATTTAATACCACACTTAGTAAAAAGAATAAGACAAAATAATGTTAAATACAGTAGAATTTTTAGACTCGTTAAGAAATGTAATGGACAAAAACGCAGAACATTTTAAAGGCTTTTCAGGTAATTACGATTTTATAGCCAATAATTTTGTATCTTGTTTACATGACTATTACAAAACTGTTCAACCACCAAGCACTACAGTTGACCAAGCACTAGATGTTGTATCTTTAAGTATGGCTAACTCTTTGAGAGCAGGAAACTCATTTTATAATTGTCTAGCTGATGCAGTAGTACAGTTTGCAACAATAGTATCTTTGGGTATGCAACCAGCCTTTACAGGTACTATAGCTGCACCAAATCTTTTGAATTTTTCTACTGTACTAATGATACCATTAAAACCGGAGTTCGACAGTCAAAGAATAACAGCAATACTTAATATTATCCACACATGGACATCACTCTGTATTGCAGTAAATAATAACACAGGTTCGGTAATATTATGGAAATAACGTAATTTTGAAAAATGCTTAAAGGATTATCTTGTAGATTTAATTTAGAAAATGGTAAGTTCGTTCTTAGTGGCGGAACCGATAAAACTAAAGACAATTTATTGTTCTTAGCTAGTTTTAACTACGTGACTAAAGTTTACGACCCTGACTTCAACTTAGGTGTTTCTACATTACTACAAAAACCAACAAGCTATTTGAATACGTATAAACCACTTTTATTAGGATTGATAAAAAGAGTAGTTTTAAAATACGTTCCAAACATAGAACTTTTAAATATTGACATTCAATACCAATTAGGTTCTCCAGAAAGAAAATATTTATTGGTTATAAATTATAAGTACAAGTTTAGTCAAAATGACGCAGAGGAAACAATAGTAACATTTATTTAATAAGATGCCAACAAAAGAAGAAATTATACAAGACCTATCTCTATTACCACTAGAAACCCTAGAGAGATTACAGGCTTATTCAACACAGCTAATTATACCTGATGAAGATACTCTAGTTAATGTGAATATGTCTACAATGGTTGAGAAAGCCAAACTACTAGGAGATACTTATTTTCCAGAGTGGACTGATAGAACTAAAACAGACTTCGGTATGTTCTTAGTAGAATTGTATGCACTATTTAGTGAGAAAGATTTTTGGTACATAAACGCTTTTGCAAATGAATCTAATCTACTTAATATGCGTGTTTATTCTGTAGCCTTTATGCGTTCCGTAGAACAAGGATATTTACCAATACTAACAACAGGTGCAGAAGCAAGTTTCTCTTTTATAGTACCACCTATAATTTCTAATTTAACAATACCTAGAGGTGGCATTGAGTTAAAAACTTCAACAGGATTAATCTTTACTAACTTGAGTCCTATTGTTGTATCTACAAACGTACTGCCTACTACAGTTACAGAAACATTAAAACAAGGCAGAGTTCAAGAAGGTACTTATTCTTTTAATGGAGGTAGTATTTATATACCACTACAAAATATAGATCCAGAAACTCTGATTGTATCTGTAGATAATATATCTTACACAAAAGTTGCTAACTTTGGGCAAAGTTCAAATTCTTCTACGCACTATATGGTAGTTCCAGAAGAAAATGGTTCTATATCAATATTTTTTGGCTCTGATGGTTTTGGTGTATCGCCAGTTCTTGGTGCTACAGTTTTAGTAAGTTTTTTGACAACCGATGCCGGTAAAGGTAACAGTTCAATACAGACTTGCACAGTAGACAAACAGCCTAATTCAGTCTCTATAGATACACCACTAATGCTTACAGCATCTACAGGTGGAAATACCCAAGAGTCTTTAGCAGAGCTAAAAAACAACACACTAAATTACTACAAGGTTAGAAATTCATGTATTAATGTATCTTCTACTGAGTTGTTTTTAAATTCGCAACCCGAAGTAAAAAAGAGTAAAGTATATGTACTCGGTAATACTGTTTCTTTTTACATTCAGCCTTCTGATGGTTCCGTTGCTGACGTGACTTTACTAAATACTATAAAAGATAGGTTGAACCCTTTTATATCTAATGGTTATGAAGCACAAGGTAACACCACTACTTATGTTACTTGTGGTCCAATATCTTTAGACGTTTTTTGTCTTAAAGGATTTAACGAGCAAGTTATTATTTCCGCAGTAAAACAATTAGTTCAGGATTATACAAATCCACTAGTGTTAGCTAACTACGGAGACGACTTTAATTTAACCGACCTATCACTTCTACTAAGGTCTAACATAGCAGGTTTACAGAATGTTATTTTTAATACTGTTGCCGGAGGTTCCCCAGCCAATATTTCAGTAACAGCAGTAAAGTTAAAACAGAAAGTTTCATTAACAGATATAACAGTAGCAGTATATGAAGTTTCGTAATAGAATACCAGAAAACATACTTTTAGAAAATCCAAATGCAGACAAATTCGTTACTGTTTTGGATAAGCTAAACGAGTTTAAAGAGCTTGAGGTATTAAAACATTCTAGGTTCTATCGTTCTGTGTTGTTGACTGACTACAAGTTTTTAAAGAAACGTATTGAGAACTATGGATATCCACCGATACCTGGTGATTTTCCTATTTCAGTATTATATAATATGATTTTAAATGCTGATGCAGTAATGTCATTAAAAGGTACTAAGTTAGGCTTAGAATATTGGCTTTGGGTTATGACTGAAGGCGAAGTAACGGTTGACGACTCAGCTTTTTACCCCCAAGGTGAACATATAATACTAAGTGATTTAGTAGATGGTTATGTTTCACATTTCGACCCTTTAGAAACACCAGACTTATTTCTATTTAGTGATATAAGTGATTTTGGAACTCAAGTATTAACTATAGACATAGAAACCCCACATAGTGCAATAACTTCTTTAGAAAATTATATCAATGATAATATAAAAGATTTTATTAGTTTTGTTTCCGATTCCGCTACAATAACTATTAATTTTACATCAGGACCATACGTACCATACGCAAAACCTTATCAATACTTCGTAATTCAATAAAAATATGACAATAAATGCAAAACCATTTTCTATAGCTGAAAAAATTAGAAAAAGAATATTTTATGGTAAACCAAATGTTTACGCACACGTAGATATTAACCAATCTACAGATGTAGATGTTTATGCTTTAGACTCTATTGCTAGTAGACTTGGCGGTAATATTTCTGTCGATGCTATAACAGGTACTTTTATTTACACAAATAATGAAGCAGGAAATTCTTATTCTTTGGAATACACAATAGCTAATGCTACTTCAGGTGTTAAAGTTTATCATAAAAACATAGCTTTTGATTTGCCTACATTCTCGTTATCCAATGTAGGAACTCCTTTAGTAACTAGTTCCCCAGCCTTATTAAACCTTTACTTAATAGCTAAATTAAAAACAGTAACTTTTGCAGATGACAATGTGATGGCAGGTGTAGATGGTACAGGATTTACAGCACCAATAGCTTCTTCTGATGCACAAGTTTACGAATTAGAAAGAGTAGAGTTAACTCAAGAAGGCACACTACCAACTTTAGGTTCAGGGGAACAAATTATATGTAAAATCGCTAGTGTTAATTACATCAAAAAAGACTGGGTTGGCGACTCTAATGTAGACATATACGAACCTATACTAGTTAAAGACGTTCCTTATTTAGCTGATTTAACAACATACTTAAATGTAGACCCAAATACAATGTCGACTCCAGATAGCACATTATCTTTTATCGGTAGAATTTCTTTGTTAATTAAAAAGATGGCTACTAAGTTAGCTCTATTCAAAATGACTAACGTAGTTGCTGATGATGTTCTTGTTTACAACACAACAGATAATAAATTTGCCAATATGTCTATATTTAACTTTATAAGAAACTATGCCCACACTTTTACAAAGGTACAATCTTGGGGCGGTGGTCATACTGCTACTATTAGTGGACCAACAACAGCCAGAATTATAGAAATACCTGACACGGGTAACTACTTTATCGTCAATTTTGGTACAGCGCAAGATTATGATGAAAATTTATTTGCAGACATTAAGAAAAAAATAGACACTACTCTTTACGATTTACCTACAGGTACAATAGTTACTTTATTTTTTAATATGCCTAATGCCGGTACAGTATCAGATGAACCAGCTTTACTAGGTAACTTTAGACTAGCTTACAGAGTAAACCAAACTACTAACTTAAATTATAGTGGATATCAAAATATCGAAGGGACTTCTGATGGTTCAACAAGACCATTCTACCTAACTCACGGAGATACTATAATGTTTCAGAAGACTAATACGGAATGGATTATTCTTAGTCATTTTAATGAACATAAGAGACAACTACAAAAGTTACAAGAAGTAGTTAATACTAAATTAACAAACTTAAAAACAGCATGGATTTCTGTAGGGACAGGTGGCTCTACTCCAGCACTAGGAACAGATTGGACTCTACTATCAGGACCATTTAGATTTAGACTAGACTCTGAAGGTAACTTACAGTTTTCAGGAGTAGTTCAAGCCGGACTTGCTTCAGCTAACGTAATTTTTACTTTGCCTGTCGGATATAGACCTGCCTCTACAGTTTTCTTTTCTGTTGGTGGCGGTATAGGAAATCAGAACTTTGCAGGTCAGATTGGTACAAATGGTAACGTAGAAATAAGTACATCAAGAACCACAGGTGACATCCTTACTTTTACAAGCCTTATAGTACCTTTAGACTAAGAAATTTTAGCTAAAAAATTAAGGTTTTTAAAATTCTTAACTAATATTATATTACTAACTCAATGAGTAAAATTGTAGCCAAAAAGAACTCTTTACTTAGACTAGAAAAATCTGATTTAACTGAAGAAGAATTACAACTTTTAAAGGAAGATTTAACACTAGAAAATCCGAAATATTTAGATGTAAAGAAGCACGCTAAAAGCACTTACGCACTAAAAGATATTGCTAAATATCTATACTATTATATAGAATATGATAGTTATATATTAATACCTAGAAACTATAATATATATTCTAACTTATTAACTATTAAGGCAGACAAGGTGTTCGATTCTGTGCCTAACGAGTATTTCAAATTTACCAAAGAGTTAAGAGACTATCAGAAAGAATTTATTAGTAAGGTAGATACAGATGATGCTGTTTTTGTTGTTCCTTGTGGTGCAGGTAAAACAGTACTAGCTCTTTATTACGCTTGTGAAATTAAGAAGAAAACTTTAGTACTAGTTCCTACTAGATATTTAGCTAGACAATGGAAAAAAAGGATTGAACAGTTTACCACAGCAAAAGTAGATTTGTTAGTTAATTCGCCTAAGATAGTTGATATTATAAATGATAATAATATAGTTATATCTACATTAGATACTTATATATCTATTATAACTAATAAGAAATTAGATTCAAGCAAACCTGCTGAAGATGATGAAGTCTATAATCTTTTAACCAAGAGATTTTACTTAACCATTTTAGATGAAGCACACACTTTAGGTGCTGAGTCTTATGTTCCGATTATGGAAGTTAATCAATCAGAGAAACGTATAGCTCTCTCTGCTACCTTTAGACGTTCCGACTCAAGACTCAAAGTACTAGAATACCACTTCGGAAAACAATTTATTCAGGAAAACATATTTCAGAAAGCTAAATTTTTCGGTGTTAATACTAAGGTTATTTACAATACAGTTATCCCTAAAGGTAAGATAAAGAACTTTGATCGTCTCACAGATGCATTTATAGATAATGATATTCCTTTTATCGAAACTAAGAATTATATTTCATTTGACCAAAGTTTTATGCTCTATCCTAAGAAGTTAGAGAATGTCCGCAGTAAAATAAAATCAGACTTCGGAACCTTACAAAAAGAAACTCCCTATTCTACTTATGAGAATTACATTAGTGAAGAACCAAAAAGGATTAAGTTTCTAATCAGTTTAATTAAGGAATGTATCACTAAAAAAAGGACTACTATAGTTTTATCTAAGCGTAAATTATTACTTAAAGTATTACACGAACATTTTAGAAAAGAATATAAATCAGTACTAGTAATTAGTGAGACAAATAAAGTTCCTGATGAGGTTTTAGATGAGCAATTATATACAGCCGATGTAATTTTTGGAATTGAACAACTCGCAAAAGAAGGTTTAGATGTAGATAAATTGGATACAGTAATTTTTACTAGTCCATTAAAGGATACTGAACAAGCAATCGGAAGAATACTAAGAGAAGTAGAAGGTAAAAAAGAACCTATTGTTATTTACCCAATAGATAACTCGCCTGTATCAATGGCTATGTATCGTTCAGCAGTTTCTATGTTACCCGACACAGCTATAAACAAAAAAATAGTAGACTTAAAAACTATTAAACAGATATTATGAAAAAATACACTTATAGTACCACTTATAGCGGACAACAGATAACTAAAATTGTCTGTGCCAAGAGTATAAAAGAAGCAGCCGAAAAATTAGAGATAAGCACTTACGCAGTCAATACCTACTGCGTTGTAGTTAAAATAGAACCTACTGATGACCCTTTAGTAATTCAAACAAAGTATTCAGGTAAAATAGGTTTAGCCTTACCTTTTGGTGGTGTAGTAGCTTATTTCGATAGTGGTATGTTGTGGAAAAAAGAAAAGTCTCTTATTAGAGTACCAATGCTCTTAGACCAATTAACAGAACTTATCGACAAGTATAATGACTTAGAATATAACAAGTTTAAAAAAGAATTAGGGATTAAAAATTAAATTTACTTATATTTGACCCCAAGATTATTAGTTGTATGAAAGTAAGACCTAGAGTAGATGTTATCGCTGAACATTTCAGTCAGATAATGAAAGAATTAAATTTAGACTTGTCAGATAGTTCCTTAAAAGACACACCAAAAAGATACGCTAAAATGTTGGTACACGAGACTTGTAGTTCCTTACATTCAGAACCACCAAATTTTACTACATTCGAGAATAAAGACGGTCAATACGACCAGATATTACTAGTTAGAGATATTTCTATTAATAGTTTATGTGAACACCACTTTGTACCATTCACAGGAAAATGCCACATCGCTTATAAACCTGAAAAATTATATGCCGGCTTGAGTAAGTTCAATAGAACAGCTCAATATTTTGCTAGTAAACCACAAGTTCAGGAAAAATTAGGTACAGAAATTCTACAATACTTACAGGAAAGATTACAGACAGTAAACGTAGCAGTAATAATTGACTGTAAACACTTTTGTGTATGTACTAGAGGGGTAAAAGACCCAAATTCAAGTACAGTAACTTCGCATTTAGGTGGTATGTTTAGAGAGACTGAAGCAAGAAATGAATTATTCAACTTAATAAAACTTTAGACAATGGTTATCGTAGTATCAAGGTTGTGGTTCCCAGCAATCACTTTTTTCGGATTAATTATAATTAGAGAGAGAAATTACTCCCCAATTTTACTGAATCACGAGTATATACATTCAAGACAACAGAAAGAAATGTTGTATATTTTTGCCTACTTACTTTACTACTTAGAGTTTATACTAAAAGCTATGTACTACGGAAACTTTAAGAAGGCATATACAAATATATCTTTTGAGGTAGAAGCACACACATTTCAGACGGTTATTGGTTACGCAGCAAATAGAAAGCCATACGCTTTTTTCAAATACATTTTTAACAAGAAAAATACATACACAATGCTTACAATAGACTTTGACTCAGACCAATCAATCTTTACATCACTTTATGCTTTGCCAGTTGGTAGTATCATAAAGTACACTAAAAATCCGGAAGGATTACTAAGAGCCATAGAAAGTAATAAACCAAATACGTTAAGTGCCTTTAAGATAAAGTTTGCCCAACCAGGTACAAACGCATTTACTTTATATGGGCCAAACACAGCAATGGTTATAACAAGAACAGTAGTCACACCGTAACAATAATAACTATGAGTGAAGAAATAATAACAAAAGCAAAATTAGTACTAGAAGAAGCCGACTCAGGTTCCTCTGCGTGTAAATTTTACAATGATGGTTTTATGGATGGCGTTACTTTTGTACTACAACAGTTAAAACTCCAAGAACCCAATGAAACCAAGCTACCCATAGAGGAAAACAGTTAAGAAATCTAGCTAAAAAAGTCAGGTTGTAGAAATTCTTAACCTACACTATATTTACTCTAATTCAAAACCCAAATTATATATCAAAATGAAAGAAGTAAAATTCACTCCGACAGCGACTATCGCTATTCAAATGGTTGCACACACAGAAGTAACAGCCCTAATGCACAAAGGTACTTTATACGTACCAATGTTACCCGATTTAGGTTTATCTGTATCAGACAGTGCATACTTAGAAGAAACCAAACCAACAAGAGTTGTTAAAGAAACAACAGAAACTACTCCAACTAGAGAGGTAACAAAACCTAGTTCTAGTAGTAAAAAGTACACAGAGGAAGAGCTTATGGCAATGGAGACCAAAGAACTAGAAAAAATCTGTAAAACAGAAGACATCGAAATTCCCGAAGAAGGTAAAAACACCAACAAAAAATTAAGACTACTTATTTTAGACCACCAAGAGTCTGTAGGTGTTGAAGTAAAAGTTGGTAAAGCCAAAAAAGAAGTAGAAGAGGAAGAAGATGAACCAATTAAACCTGCTGCCAAAAAAGGTAAAAAAGCTAGTTCAGGTATCGCAGAAATTTTCTCTAGCTTAGATGCTACCGACATCGAAGAAGATGAAGCTATCGAGAAACTTGTAGAATTAGGTATTACTAAAAAGTTAGCTACCAAAAAAGTTACAGCATTTATGGAAGATGCCTCTTTAGACATCGAAGAAATCGTAGCTGAATTGGAAGAGTCTTTAGACGGTGCTGATGCCCCTGCTGAAAAACCAGAACCAAAAGCTAAAGGTAAAAAAGAAACTCCGGTAGAAATTGAAGACCTTGAAATTGGTGACAAAGTAAAAGTTTATTGGGAAGATGAAGAAGACTACTTCACAGGCGAAGTAACTGCTATAAACCGTAAAGGTGTATCAGTAACTTACGACTCTGATGGACAAGCGTGTGTTTTAGATTCAAAAGTAAACACAGAGATTTTCTTAATCTCTTAGTAGTAACAAAAACAAAAGAACCCCTATTGTGTAAAAACTCTAGGGGTTTTTTTATCTAACTTGTATGGTATTCATTTAGGTTCGATTCCTATTCAAGTAACAAATTAAAATTTTATAACTTATGGCAATAATAGGTATTTCAGGAAAATTAAAATCAGGTAAAGACACAGTAGGTAAAATTATACAGTATCTTACTTCTGCTGATGCATCAGGTACAACTAAAGAGAGAATTATGTTAGGCGAGTCAATAGACGGTTATCATAATAGTACATGGAAAAGTAAAAAGTACGCAACGAAGTTAAAAAGTATAGCATCGTTACTTACAGGTATTCCTACAGAAAAATTTGAAGACCACGACTTCAAGGACTCTTTAATGTCTGAAGAATGGTGGCACTACATGATACGTAAAAACAATGAGTTATACTTATCTATGAGGTTTCCTACACTAGAAGAAGCGTCCAAGTATTTAACAGCTATCTGTTTTGAGATAGAAGATAAAGAGTATCACAATAGTTTATCTATAGAACTAGTTAAACCTACAGTTAGACAGTTCCTACAGCAGTTAGGAACAGAAACAATGAGAAATAACTTACACTCACACACTTGGGAGAACGCATTGTTCTCAGACTATTTTGAAACTCACGTATTTGATAAAGGTAATAGATTTCCTGATTGGTTAATAACTGACGTTAGATACCCTAACGAGTTAGATGCTATTAAAATAAGGCATGGTATTGTAATACGTGTAAACAGATGGATTGATAAGGTAGTAACAAGGGACGAAGCGTTAGATTTATTTTTTCAAGATAAAGAAGTTTTCTTTATTGACGATAATGGTGTAGAATCACAAGTAACCGATAGAAAAGATTGTTACATTTATTCTAAATTTGCCACACAATTACCTGACAGTACACACACAAGTGAAACTGCGTTAGATAATGCAAAGTTCGATTATGTAATAGAGAATAATAGTACGCTAGAAGAACTGATTGAAAAAGTAAAAACAATTTTAGAAATAGAAAATATAATAAAACCCGAATAATATGAGTAGTCAAATTTCACGTAAACAAAGAAACATTTTAGATAAAGCCACAAGGTACGAAGAGTTAAAAACTACAATAAAGACATTAACTACAGAGATGGAAAAAATTAAAACAGACCTAAAAGAAATAGTTACTAAAGAAGGTACTATTATAGAGGGTAATCAGATAATTAAAATAGACCTTAGTGACACAGAATCTTTGATCGTAAAAAATGAAATAAGAAAAACAGCCGGGCTAAAAGATGATGCCTTAGCTAAAATTCGTACCCTTGTAACAGACAAGAAATACCTAGATAAAGTTATTAGAACAGAAGAGTATGTTGATAAAGACCAATTAACAGAGTTAATAAGTAATGGTGTAATAAGTAAGAGACAAGCAAACTCTTTAATATCTATTACCGAAAGTAAGGCTTTAAAAATTATAAACCTAGACACTTCTGAGAAGAAAAAACCAAGTAAGAAATTAAGATAGTGTTATGTTAGATAAAAAACCAAATCTTATCATTATCGGTGGAGAAGAAGTAGGTAAATCAGTTGCATTAGAGTTAACACTAGTAAAATTAGACAATCCTAATTACGCTATTGTAACCTTAGATGAAGCGAAAGAAAAAAACCTTATAGATGTTATTCCTGATTTAAAGGTTAAACCAATTATGCCACTATCGGAACTTCAGGAAATAACATTAAAAGATAATTTCTATAGTGATGGTAAATCTGCAAGAAACAAAAGACGTGAACAACAACGCAGAAATAAAAAGAAGTAACTTTTTAAAATTTACAGCTAAAAAATTAGGTTGTTTTT
>JACCDH010903651.1_pt1 | contig 90995 bp, 90 predicted proteins | sample 7442481 | NCBI WGS metagenome assembly JACCDH01 (sample SAMN15323433, study PRJNA562643) | freshwater metagenome | isolation source: river surface water | place: USA:Blue River Watershed | collected 2017-08-15 | reverse complement strand
GGCTACTATCACTATTCCTATTCGGTGGTGCGCGGGTGCGACCGCATCGTTCCGGTGGATGTGTATGTTCCCGGATGCCCGCCCACGGCGGAAGCGCTGATGTATGGCATTCTTCAGCTGCAGAAAAAAATCCGCCGCACCAGCACGATTCGGAGATAGGCATGAACCATCAGAAAATAGTCTACATGCATGTCATTCCCGCGAAGGCGGGAATCCAGTGCGGCGCGTCTGCGCCGCGAATACTCTCCGAGGGGCTGGATACCCGCCTTCGCGGGTATGACAAGGCAGAAGAGGTGGAGTGAGTATGACCCAATCCCTTCAAATTCTTGGCGACTATATTCAAAGCACGGTGAGTGACCGCGTTTCCACACACCATATCGCCAATGGCGAGCTGGTGCTGATGACGGATGTGAACCATATTCTGCCGCTACTCACCTTCCTGCGCGACGATGAAAACTGCCGCTTCAGCCAGTTGATGGATGTCACCGCGCTGGATTATCCGAACCGCCCGCAGCGTTTCGAAGTGGTGTATAACCTGCAATCGCTGGTGAAGAATTTGCGTATCCGCATCAAGCTTCCGGTGGAAGAAAATCTCGGCGTGCCAAGCGCGGTGGAAGTCTATCCCTCCGCCGGATGGTTCGAGCGCGAAGTGTGGGACATGTACGGCGTATTCTTCATGTACAACCCCGACCTGCGCCGCATCCTCACCGATTATGGTTTCGAAGGCCACCCGCAGCGTAAGGATTTCCCGCTCACCGGCTATGTGGAAATGCGCTACGACGAAGACCAAAAACGCGTGGTGTATGAGCCCGTGAAATTGAACCAAGCCTATCGCAGCTTCGATTACCTGAGCCCATGGGAAGGCCCGAACTACCCCGCCGCCACATTACCGGGTGACGAGAAGGCGGTAAAGAATGGGTAGCCTCGCGCAGCCAAAACCACAGCAAGCCACGTGGGCAGTTGCGCCTGCGACGGATGCGGATTGGGCAGGCATCTGGGAAATTTTCCACGACGTCGTGCAGGGGCAGGACACCTACGCCTACGCCCCCGACACCACAGAAGCCGACGCCAAGAATATGTGGATGGGCGCGGGCAAATACGGCACCGGCGCGCAAGCGTTTGTGGTGAAGGACGGCGGCAAAGTGGTGGGCACGTTCTCGCTGCGGGCGAACCATTTCGGCCAAGGCAGCCATGTCGCCAACTGCGCGTATATGGTGCACAAGAACTATCGCGGCCAAGGCGTCGCGCGCAGCCTGTGCCAATTCTCGATGGAGGAAGCGGCGCGTCGCGGCTTCAAGTCCATGCAGTTTAATTATGTGGTGTCCACCAATGTGGGGGCAGTGAAATTGTGGGAAGCGATGGGCTTTAAAATCATCGGCATCAGCCCAAAATCCTTCCGCCACGCCACGCTGGGCTACGTGGACATCTACATCATGCACCGCTTTTTGGATGGGGTAGCTTTGTGAGCAACCAAGTTGACATTAAAAACCTGACACTGAACTTTGGTCCGCAGCACCCTGCGGCGCACGGCGTGCTGCGCCTTGTGCTGGAGATGGACGGCGAGGTGGTGGAGCGCGCCGACCCGCATATCGGCCTGCTGCACCGTGGCACGGAAAAATTGATCGAGCATAAAACCTACCTGCAAGCGCTGCCATATTTCGACCGGTTGGATTACGTCTCGCCGATGTGTCAGGAGCATTGCTACTCGCTGGCGGTGGAAAAACTCGCAGGCATTCAGGTGCCCCTGCGCGGACAATATATTCGCGTGATGTTCGCGGAGCTGACCCGCATCCTCAATCACATCCTCAACATCACCACGCAAATCATTGATATCGGCGCCACCACGCCGCTGCTATGGATGTTCGAGGAGCGCGAGCGCATTCTGGAATTTTACGAGCGCGCCAGCGGCGCACGCTTCCACTCGGCCTATATCCGCCCAGGTGGGGTGCACCAAGATATCCCTGCAGGCATGGAAGACGACATCGCCAAATTCTGCGACGGGTTCGGCAAGGTGATTGACGATGTGGAAACCCTGATCACCAACAACCGCATCTGGCGCCAACGGACGGTGGATGTGGGCGTGGTGACGGCGGAAGAGGCGCAGGCGTGGGGCTTCAGTGGCCCAATGTTGCGCGGCTCCGGCGTGGCGTGGGACTTGCGCAAATCGCAGCCATACGACGTATATGGTGAACTGAATTTCGACATTCCCGTCGGTAAAAACGGAGACTGTTTCGACCGCTATCTCGTGCGGATGGAAGAGATGCGACAAAGCTTGAAGATCATCAAGCAATGCGTTGAAAAACTGCCAAAAGGCGACGTGGTAACAAGCGACCCAAAAATCGCGCCGCCCAAGCGTGGCCAAATGAAAGAGTCGATGGAAGCGCTCATCCACCACTTCAAACTTTATACCGAAGGCTACAAAGTGCCGGCGGGCGAAACCTATACGGCGGTGGAAGCCCCCAAGGGTGAGTTCGGCGTGTTCCTTGTGTCGGACGGCACCAACCGCCCATATAAATGCCATATCCGCGCCCCCGGATTCGCGCATCTTCAGGGATTGGATTTCATGAGCCGTGGCCACATGCTCGCCGACGTATCGGCAATCATTGGTACACTGGATGTTGTATTTGGAGAAATTGACCGATGAGTGCCGTATCCGTAGTTAACGTCGAACAACCCGCGACCTTCGCGTTCACCAAAGAGAACGAAGCGAAGATCCCCGCCATCATTGCCAAATATCCGGCAGGCAAGCAGCAATCCGCCGTGATGCCGCTGCTGTGGATGGCGCAGAAACAAAACAATAACTGGCTGCCCCAAGCCGCGATCGAGCTGGTGGCGAGCATCCTTGGCATGCCCAAAGTGCGCGTGCACGAAGTGGCAAGCTTCTACACCATGTTCAACCTTGCGCCTGTGGGCAAACATTTCGTGCAGTGCTGCACCACCACGCCATGCTGGCTCGCCGGCAGCGACGAAGTGGTGAAGGCCTGCAAGGACACACTCGGCATCGGCATGAACGAAACCACAGCGGATGGCATGTTCACCTTACGCGAGGTGGAATGCCTTGGTGCCTGCGCCAACGCCCCCATGGTGCAGGTGGACGGGCACGATGGCTCCGAACTGTTCTACGAAGATTTGAACTACGAAAACACCGTGGCGCTGCTGAACACCCTCAAGCGCGGCGAGAAACCAAAAGTAGGTTCGCAAACGGGACGTAACCGCAGCGAACCCGCTGGTCAGAAAGGGAATGCCACCGCGTGAGCATGATGCGTAACAGTATGATTGCAATGCTGATGGTGGCGCCCGCTGCCTTCGCGCAACAAGCGCCAGCCCTCACCATTAGCCCTGTGGTGGTGGCCAGCGGTCATTTCTTGGCCGAGAATTGCGTGTCCGAATCCGACCCCAAAATCGCCAATGAATGTATGTGCAAGGCGGATATCACCAAGGCACAAATTGCAGGCTTGCCTACCAACGTGATGACGACCATCAACACGCAGCTCAGCCAAGTGCCCGAGCAACTGGCCAGCGAATCCTGCGGCGGCAAACCCGCGCCCGCACCCGAGGCTAGCGTTGCCATCAACATGGCCAGCGCGAAATACGAAACGGTCTATCAATCCCCCACCGCACTAAGTGTGCTGCTGACCTACGCCACCGCAGGCGCAGGTGCCGCACACCCCATTCCGGGCAGCGAAGGCTATAGCTTCAACCTCACCAACGGCAAAACGATGGACGTGGCCGCGCTGCTAACGCCTGAGCAACTGGGCAAGGTGAACGAGTTCGTGAACCAAGAGCTGCGCAAACAGCATGGCGAAACCATGACCGACGAAGCGCGCGACCGTATCGAGCCGTACTTAAGCGACGCAGGCTGTGAAAGCTGCACCCTCTATTACACCAAGGATGGCTGGAACATGCGCTTCGCGGTTTATTCCGTCGCGCCCTATTCCGCGGGCGAGCCCACCATCACCATTCCCACCACCATCATCCCCGACCCTGAAACGCTCATCGCGAGGAAGAAATAATGCTTGCTGATAAGGACAGAATTTTTACCAACCTCTGGGGCTTCGACGATAGCTCGCTCAAAGGCGCGAAAGCGCGCGGCGACTGGAGCAACACGAAAGAAATCCTCTCGTGGGGGCGCGACAAAATCATCGAGGAAGTAAAAGCCTCTGGCCTGCGTGGCCGCGGCGGTGCGGGCTTCTCCACCGGCATGAAATGGAGCTTCATGCCAAAGGTGAGCGATGGCCGCCCAAGCTACCTCGTGGTGAACGCGGACGAATCCGAACCAGGAACCTGTAAAGACCGCGAGATTATGCGTAACGACCCGCACAAGCTGATCGAGGGCTGCCTTGTCGGCGGCTTCGCGATTGGTGCGGTGGCCGCCTATATCTATATCCGCGGCGAGTTCGGCCATGAATATCACTGCCTCGAAAAAGCGGTGGCGGAAGCGTATGACGCAGGGCTGCTGGGCAAAAACGCCTGCGGTTCGGGCTATGATTTCGACGTGGTGGTTCACCGCGGCGCGGGCGCCTATATCTGCGGCGAGGAAACCGCGCTGATTGAATCGCTCGAAGGTAAAAAAGGCCAGCCGCGCCTGAAGCCGCCATTTCCTGCGGGTGCGGGGGTGTGGGGCTGCCCAACGACGGTGAACAACGTGGAATCCATCGCGGTTGTGCCAACCATCCTGCGCCGCGGCGCGTCGTGGTTTGCGGGCTTTGGCCGCCCCAACAATGCGGGCACGAAAGTCTTCTCCATCTCTGGCCACGTGAATAAGCCCTGCAACGTGGAAGAATCCATGTCCATCCCGATGCGCGAGCTGATCGAGAAACACGCAGGCGGCGTGCGCGGCGGGTGGGACAACCTGCTGGCGGTGATTCCAGGTGGCTCCAGCTGCCCAATGCTGCCAAAATCCGTGTGCGACACCGTGCTGATGGACTTCGACGCGCTGCGTGAAGTGCGCTCTGGCCTTGGCACTGCGGCGGTGATTGTGATGGATAAATCCACCGACATCGTGAAAGCCATCGCGCGCCTCAGCAAATTCTACATGCACGAAAGCTGCGGCCAATGCACCCCGTGCCGCGAGGGCACCGGCTGGCTCTGGCGCCAGATGGAACGCATGGTGGTGGGCGATGCGCGCCGCGAAGACATCGACCATATGCTGGATGTGGCAAGCCGCATCGAAGGCCACACCATCTGCGCCCTAGGCGACGCCGCCGCATGGCCCGTGCAGGGATTGGTGCGCCACTTCCGCCCCGAAATCGAGCGCCGGATTGATGAATTTACTGCGAAACAGGCGAGGGTGGCGTGAAAAAATCCATTGTAGTGCTATTTAGTTTATTTGCTTCCAACGCTATAGCCGCCAACACTGATTGGGGCGCAATTAAAACTTTGAAATGTTTTTATGATCATGGCGTTAGTTATGATGGAAAAAATGTCGAAACTTCCAGTAAGCCATTCGGCAAAGATAAAATCGTCTATGATTCTATTGATATTCGCAAAGGAACGGTGCGAATGGTCGGCAACGCTGGAAGTGAAACGCTAACCATTTTGAGTATTTCTCCAGTTTTAAACTTTGTAGAAAAAACACCTTCAGGAAACCTTGTGTTTACTGGGTTTGTTCAAGATAAATCAGGTAAAATCCATGTGGTTATGTCTAGACATATCAGCCAAGAGCTAATGGATGGAACGCCAACTTTTAGTCAACAGCACGGATCTTGTGAGGTTTTGAATTAATATGCCAACGCTTAAACTAGACGGACGCGAAGTTGAGTTCACCCAAGGGGAATCGGTCATTCAGGTATGTGACCGTGAGGGCGTGGAGATTCCGCGTTTTTGCTACCATGACCGCTTGAAAATCGCGGGCAACTGCCGCATGTGCCTCGTGGAAGTAAAACCGGGGCCGCCAAAGCCGCAAGCATCCTGTGCGCTGCCCGCCGCCGCCAACATGGAGGTGATGACCAACACCCCGATGGTGAAAAAAGCCCGCGAAGGGGTGATGGAATTCCTGCTCGCCAACCACCCGCTGGATTGCCCAATTTGCGACCAAGGCGGCGAGTGCGACTTGCAAGACGAAGCCTTTGCCTACGGCAACGGCCACAGCCGCTACGACTTCAACAAGCGCGCGGTGGAAGAAAAATACATGGGCCCGCTGGTAAAAACCACGATGACCCGCTGCATTCACTGCACCCGCTGCGTGCGCTTTGTGGACGAGGTGGCGGGCGTGCCGGAAATTGGCGCGCTGGGCCGCGGTGAACATATGGAAATCACCAGCTATCTGGAGCAGGCGCTGACCAGCGAACTGTCCGCGAACATTGTGGATTTGTGCCCCGTGGGCGCGCTGACCAGCAAGCCGTATGCCTTCAACGCGCGGCCGTGGGAGCTGACGAAAACCGAATCCATCGACGTGCTCGATGCGGTGGGCAGCAACATCCGCATCGACACGCGAGGCGAGGCGGTGCTGCGCATCCTGCCGCGCCTGAACGAAGAAGTGAACGAAGAATGGCTGGGCGATAAATCCCGCCACGCTTGCGACGGCCTCAAGGCACAACGCCTCGACCGTCCCTATGTCCGCAAGGACGGCAAACTGGTGGAAGCCAGCTGGGACGAAGCGCTAACGCTTGTCGCCGAAAAACTCAAAGGAGCCAAAGGCTCCGAAGTTGCCGCAGTGGCGGGCAACCTTGCGGATGTGGAATCCATCGTTGCGCTGAAGGATGTGATGGTTGCGCTGGGTTCACCCAACCTCGAATGCCGCCAAGACGGCGCGAAGATCGACGCGACCGACCGCGCAAGCTACCTCATGAACACGGGCATTCAAGGGCTGGAGCAGGCGGATGTCGCGCTGTTCATCGGCACGGATATTCGCCATGAAGCGCCGCTGGTGAACACGCGCCTGCGCAAGGCATACCTGAAAAACGGCATGCAGGCATTCAATGTCGGCGCGGCGTTCGATCTGACCTATCCCGTCACGCAGCTGGGCGACAACCCGCAAGTGCTGGAGCAAATCGCTAGCGGCACCCATGCCGTTTCCAAAGCCCTGAAGGACGCGAAGAACCCTATCATCATCCTTGGGGCAGGTGCATTGGCGCGTGGCGATGGTGCCGCGGTGCTCGCCACCGTCAAAAAAATTGCCTCCACGTGCAACGTGGTGCGTGAGGGGTGGAATGGTTACAACATGCTGCACTACGCCGCCGCGCGCGTGGGCGCGCTGGATGTGGGCTTTGTGCCTGCTGCTGGTGGCCGCGACATGGCGGGCATTGTGGATGGCATCACCAAAAAAGAAATCAAAGCGGTGTATCTGCTCGGCGTGGATGAGATCGACATGAGCTATTTCGGCGATGCATTCGTGGTCTATCAAGGCCACCACGGTGACATCGGCGCGCACCGTGCGGATGTGGTGCTGCCCGCCGCTGCCTATACCGAGAAAGACGGGCTCTATGTGAACACCGAAGGCCGCGTGCAGGAAGCGCGCCGCGCCGTGTTCCCCAAAGGCCAAGCAAAAGAAGACTGGGCCATCCTGCAGATGGTTGCGAAGCATTTGGGCAAAGCGCTGCCATATGCAACGCAGGCCGATCTGCGCGCACGCGTGGTGAAGGAATTCCCACATTTCGCGCAGATGGATATACGCCCAAATGCCACATGGAGCGCTGAAACGTCAGCAACTCAAAGCATAAAAGCCGAAGGCTTTGATTATCCGATCCGTAATTTCTATATGACTGATCCAATCAGCCGCGCGAGCAAGACGATGGCGCAATGCAGCGAGCTGAAAAGCAAACACGCACACGGGAAAAAAGCAGCATGAGTGACTTCCTGCAGAGTGAAATTTGGCTGAGCATTCTTCTGCCGCTGTTGACGGTGGTGGGAAAAATCCTGCTCGTCACGGTGCCGCTGCTCATCGGTATGGCGATGCTGACCTATGCCGAGCGTAAGGTGATTGCGGCGATGCAGCTGCGCAAAGGCCCCAACGTGGTTGGTCCTTTCGGCCTGCTGCAAGCCTTCGCGGATGGCCTAAAACTGTTCATGAAAGAAACCATCATTCCCACCAAATCGAACCGCGTGATGTTCCTGCTCGCGCCGATGATTACCTTCGCGCTGGCACTGCTTGGCTGGGCGGTGATCCCGTTCTCGGAAGACTTCGTCATCGCGGATTTGAACGTGGGCATACTTTACCTGTTCGCCATGTCGTCGCTTGGGGTATATGGTATCATTATTTCTGGCTGGGCGTCGAACTCCAAATACGCGTTCTTGGGCGCTATCCGCTCCAGCGCGCAAATGGTGTCGTATGAAGTGTCCATTGGCTTGGTCATCATCACCGTGCTGCTGTGCGTTGGCTCGCTGAACTTGAGCGACATCGTGCGTGCGCAATCGGGCGGCATCAGCCATTGGTATGCGTTCAATATTTTCTCCGGCGGCTTCCCGCTGCTGCCGATGTTTGTGGTGTTCTTCATCTCTGGCCTAGCGGAAACCAACCGTCTGCCGTTCGACTTGCCAGAGGCAGAGGGCGAGCTGGTGGCGGGCTACAACGTGGAATATTCCTCGATGAGCTTCGCGCTGTTCTTCCTTGGCGAATACATCAACATGATCCTGATGTCGGCGATGACGACGGTGCTGTTCCTTGGCGGCTGGCATGCGCCGTGCGAGGCGCTGGCGTTTATTCCTGCGCCGCTGTGGTTCATCATTAAAATCTGCGCGCTGCTGTTCGTCTTCCTCTGGGTGCGCGCCACGTTCCCACGCTATCGCTACGACCAGCTGATGCGTTTGGGCTGGAAAATTTTCTTACCGTTGTCGCTGCTGTGGGTGGTGCTCACGGCGGGCTGGCTCGTACTCACCAACACGTTACCGCAATAGGAATTTATGGCATCGCTTCCACTTTTTGTCCGTTCCTTTCTGCTGACCGAGCTTCTCTCGGGGATGGCGCTGACGCTGAAATACTTCTTCTTCAAGAAGGCGGTCACCATCAACTACCCTTACGAGAAGGGGCCGCTTAGCCCACGTTTCCGCGGGGAACATGCGCTGCGCCGCTACGCCAACGGCGAAGAGCGCTGCATTGCCTGCAAATTGTGCGAAGCTATCTGCCCCGCACAAGCCATCACCATCGAAGCCGAAACCCGCGACGACGGTTCGCGCCGCACCACGCGCTACGACATCGACATGACCAAATGCATCTATTGCGGGTTCTGCCAAGAAGCCTGCCCCGTGGATGCTATCGTGGAAGGCCCGAACTTCGAATACGCCACGGAAACCCGTGAAGAACTATTTTACGATAAAGCCAAACTACTCGCCAACGGTGACCGCTGGGAACCAGCAATCGCTGCAAACTTGGCGGCAGATGCGCCATATCGGTAAGGGGAATTATGCTCGCTGACATTACATCCATTCTATTTTACGTGTTCGCCACCATCCTGATGGGGGCGGCGCTGTGTGTCATCACGGCACGCAACCCTGTGCATTCGGTGTTCTTCCTCATCCTTGCCTTCTTCAACGCCGCGGGGCTGTTTGTGCTTCTGGGCGCGGAATATATCGCGATGACACTGGTCGTGGTGTATGTGGGCGCGGTGATGGTGCTGTTCCTCTTTGTGGTGATGATGCTGAACATCAACTTCGAGAAATTACGCGCTGGATTTATTAGCTATTTACCGCTCGGCATTGCCGTCGCGCTAGTGCTGTTCATCGAGGTGGGCGGCTTGCTTTATGCCTCCATCCTCACCCCTGCGCCGCTTGCGCCCATCGCTTCCGCAATCCCAGACGCGGCGCAGGTCACCAATGCCCGCGCCATCGGCCTTGTGCTCTACACGGATTACCTGCTCGCCTTCCAACTTTCCGGCGTCATTCTCCTCGTCGCCATGATCGGTGCGATTGTGCTGACGCTGCGCCACCGCGCGGGCGTGAAACGCCAGAACATCACCAAGCAGCTCTCCCGCAAACGTGAGGATGCGGTGAAACTGGTCAACGTCAAATCAGGGGAGGGCATCTAGATGGAAGAAGTCGCCACCACCACTGCGCAAACCGTCATGCCCGTCGCCCATATGCTCTATGGTTCCATCGGCATCGGCCATTATGTCATCCTTGCCACTTTGCTGTTCGTCACGGGTGTGGCGGGCATTTTCCTTAACCGCAAAAACATCATCACCATCCTGATGTCGGTGGAACTGATGCTGCTGGCGGTGAATATCAATTTCGTCGCCTTCTCGGTGCAGATGGGCGATTTGATGGGGCAAATTTTCACCATGTTCGTGCTCACCGTTGCGGCGGCCGAAGCGGCGATTGGCCTTGCGATTCTCGTGGTCTATTTCCGCAACCGCGCGACGATTGATGTCGATGATATTAGTTCACTTAAAGGATAACCAATGCTCTCGCTGAACGAACTGATTGTTGCTACGGTTTTCCTGCCACTGCTTGGCGCGCTGGTCACGGGGCTGATGGTGCGCAGCATTGGCGACAAACGCGCTCAACTCATGACCTGCATTCCCATGGTGCTCTCGGCACTGTTTGCGGCGCTGGTGTTTGCACAAGTCACGGGCAACGGCCTTAGCCTGAACATTCCCGTCGCCAGCTGGATTGAATCGGGCGACTTTGTAACCCACTGGGCATTGAAGGTAGACGCACTGACCGCCATCATGCTGGTGCTCGTGACGTGGGTTGCGGCCATCGTGCATATTTACTCCGTCGGCTATATGAGCCACGACGACCACAAACCACGCTTCATGGCATATCTCTCGCTGTTCACCTTCAGCATGCTGATGCTGGTGACGGCGGATAACTTCCTGCAACTCTTCTTCGGGTGGGAAGGGGTAGGCCTGTGCTCCTACCTGCTCATCGGGTTCTGGTTCAAGAAAGACACTGCAAACGCCGCGGCCATGAAAGCGTTCCTCGTGAACCGCGTGGGCGATTTCGGATTCGCCCTTGGCATCGCGGCGATTTTCCTCACCTTCGGCTCGGTCGATTTCGCAACCGTGTTCTCCGCCGCCACCGCCTTCAACACCGACACGCCGGACGCAACATGGGTGATTTGCGGCTTCAGCGTTCCCGTGCTCGACACCATCTGCCTGCTGCTGTTCATGGGCGCGATGGGTAAATCCGCGCAGTTCCTGCTGCACACATGGCTGCCTGATGCGATGGAAGGCCCAACCCCTGTTTCCGCGCTCATCCACGCCGCCACCATGGTGACGGCGGGTGTGTTCATGCTCGCGCGGTGTTCCGCGCTGTTCGAACTGGCGCCCACCGCCTTGATGGTGGTGACCTATGTCGGCGCGATTACGGCGATTTTCGCTGCCTCCATCGGCCTTGTGCAGAACGATATCAAGCGCGTCATCGCATACTCCACCTGTTCGCAGCTGGGCTATATGATGTTCGCCTGTGGCGTCTCGGCGTATGACGCGGCGGTGTTCCACCTGTTCACCCACGGCTTCTTCAAAGCGCTGCTGTTCTTGGGCGCGGGCTCGGTCATCCACGCCATGTCGGGCGAGCAAGACATGCGCAACATGGGCGGCATCTGGAAAAAGATTCCCTACACCTACGCGTTGATGTGGATCGGCTCGCTCGCACTCGCAGGCGTTCCGTATTTCGCAGGCTATTTCTCGAAGGACGCGATTCTCGAATCCGCCTTCGCCGCGGGCACCACGCAGGGCTACGTGGCGTATGTGCTTGGCCTCACCGCCGCGTTCATGACCGCTTTCTACAGCTGGCGTTTGCTGTTCATGACCTTCCACGGCAAGCCACGCGCCAGCCACGAGGTGATGCACCATATCCATGAATCACCCCCCGTCATGCTGCTGCCGCTGATCCCGCTGGTGCTGGGCGCCATGTTCGTCGGTGCCATCGGCTATTACGGTTGGGACATCCTCGACCATACCGCACATTTCTGGAACGGCGCACTTGCGCTGCCGCATAGCGAAGAGGGGCACCACCATGTGCCCGTGATTGTAGAGGCGCTGCCGCTATTCGTGGTCGCGGCGGGCATTGGCCTTGCGTACCTGTTCTACATCGTGCGCCCTGAGCTGCCAGTGAAACTGAAATTGCGCTGCGGTGGCGTATACCGCTTCCTGCTCAACAAATGGTATTTCGACGAGCTCTATGCCCGCATCTTCATTCGCCCAGCCTTGGCGCTTGGCGCGTGGTTCTGGTCGTTCGTGGATACTAAAATCATCGACGGGTTGGGGCCCAACGGTGCAGCGCTGGTTAGCCGCGCTGTCGCCGTGCGCACCAGCGCGCTGCAAACCGGTTATCTTTATCATTATGCCTTCGCGATGTTGATTGGGCTTGTCGTCCTCATCGGCGCGTTGGTGCTGGCCGTGGTGGGGTGGCCGCTATGAATCATATTCTGACAACATTGATGGTGCTGCCGCTGGTTGCAGCGGTGATTACTTATTTTGCAGGCCGAGCAGGTGGCGCATCTGCCGCGCGCTGGGTGGCGTTGATTTCCTCGCTGGTCATCTTCGCCCTGTCGCTCACCCTGCTGCTCGATTTCGATTCCGCCGCCACTGGCTTCCAGTTTGTGGAGCAGGCACCATGGTTCGTGGGCTACAACATCAGCTACCATGTGGGCATCGATGGCATCTCGCTGTGGATGGTGCTGCTGACCACCTTCCTGCTGCCCATCTGCGTGCTGTGTAGCTGGCAATCCATCGAGCAGCGCGTGCCTGAATTCATGACGCTGTTCCTGATTCTGGAAGCGCTCGTCATCGGCACCTTCGTGTCGCTCGACCTGCTGCTGTTCTATCTCTTCTTCGAGGCCGTGCTCATCCCGATGTACCTCATCATCGGTATTTGGGGCGGCGCGAACCGTATTTACGCGGCGTATAAATTCTTCCTCTACACCCTCGCAGGCTCCGTGCTGTTCTTGCTGGCGCTGCTTTATCTCTATTTCACCTTCAACACGACCGACATCCCAACCCTGATGGCACAAGCGCCAAGCCTTGGGCTGCCCGTGCAAAAATGGTTGTGGCTGGCATTGTTCGCCAGCTTCGCGGTGAAGGTGCCCATGTTCCCGTTCCACACATGGTTGCCGGATGCACACGTACAAGCGCCCACCGCAGGCTCGGTGATTCTGGCGGGTATTCTGCTGAAACTCGGGGCATATGGCTTCCTGCGTTTCTCGCTGCCGATGCTGCCTGAGGCCTCGCACCATTATGCCAACTTCGTATTCATCCTCAGCCTGATTGCGGTGGTCTACACCTCGCTCGTCGCGTTGGTGCAGACAGACATGAAAAAGCTGATCGCCTACAGCTCCGTCGCGCATATGGGCTTTGTCACGCTGGGCATTTTCTCCTTCACCCAACAAGGGCTGGATGGGGCGATGTTCCAAATGATCAGCCACGGTGTGGTGTCGGGCGCGTTGTTCCTCTGTGTCGGCGTGGTCTACGACCGCATACACACGCGCGACATCGCGCAATATGGCGGCGTGGTGAACGTGATGCCGCGTTATGCCGCATTCTTCATGCTGTTCACCATGGCGTCGGCGGGCTTGCCAGCCACGTCTGGGTTCGTGGGCGAAATTCTGGTGCTGGTTGGCACCTATCGCGCGGTGCCATGGGTGGCGGTGGTTGCGGCCACGGGGCTTATTCTTGGCGCGGCGTACATGCTCTCGCTCTACCGTCGCGTGGTGTTTGGTGAAATCACCAACCCACATGTGGCCGAGATGAAAGATGTAAACACCCGCGAGTGGCTCTATTTCGTGCCGCTGGTCGTGGCGGTGATGTGGATGGGCGTTCACCCCGCCAGCATCATGCGCAGCGTGTCGCCTGCGGTGACGCATGTGCTGGAGCAGGTGAAGCGCCCAACAGGCACAGCCCCTGCGCTGGAAGAAAAACTGCCCGCAGCCGAGCTGCCAGAAGCCACGAAAGAAAAAACCAGTCCGGCCACGCCGACTAAGCCGACGGAGAAAAAATAATGCCCGCGTTCGACCTGATGGATTTCGCCGTGATTCGCCCCGAGCTGATGATTCTTGGCGGCGCATTGTTGCTGCTACTGTTCGGTGCCTTCCGCGGCCCGCGCGCCACGGGTGGCATCACCCTGCTGGCGATGGGCGTGATGCTCGCCGCCGCATGGACAGTGTTCCCCAATCAGGTGGAGTCCGACACCTTCTTCAACGACCTGCTGATGATCGACCAGTTCACGCAGTTCGTGAAGTTCATGGTCATCATCGCCTCCACCCTCGTGCTGGGCATGAGCTTTAACTGGCTAGCCATTGAAACGCATAAAAAATTCGAATACCCGATTCTCGTGCTGCTCTCCACCCTTGGCCTGATGGTCATGGTCTCGGCGAACGATTTACTGACGCTCTATCTCGGCCTCGAACTCTCGTCGCTGTCGCTGTATGTGCTCGCGGCGTATGATCGCGACAACGCGGTAAGCTCCGAAGCAGGGCTGAAATATTTTGTCCTCGGCGCGCTCAGCTCGGGCATCCTGCTGTTCGGCATGAGCTTGGTATATGGCTACACGGGCACCACCAACTTCTCCGATATGCGCGACCTGTTCTCCACGGGCGACGAGTCGCAAGTAGCCGTGGCGTATGGCGCAATCGTCGGCATGGTGATGCTGGTGGTGGCGCTCAGCTTCAAAATCTCCGCCGTGCCCTTCCATATGTGGACGCCAGATGTGTATCAAGGGGCACCAACACCCGTAACCATGCTGTTCGCCACCGCGCCGAAAATCGCGGCGATGGCAATCTTCATCCGCATCCTGATGGATCCGTTCTCCAACCTGTTCCCTGATTGGCAGAATATTCTGGCCATCATCGCCTTCGCCTCGATGGCGATCGGGGCGTTTGGTGCGCTCACGCAAACCAACATCAAGCGACTGCTGGCATACGGTTCCATCGGCCATATCGGCTATATGCTGGTGGGTTTGGCGGCGGGCACGCCAGAGGGCATCAAGGGCGTGCTGGTCTATTTCGCGCTCTATCTGTTCATGAGCGTGGGCACCTTCGGCTTCGTGCTGTTCATGCGCCGTGCAGGCACGCAGGTGGAAGAAATCTCCGACCTTGCAGGCCTGTCCAAAACCTCGCCGCGTGGTGCGTTGTTCATGCTGCTGATGATGTTCTCCATGGCGGGCATTCCGCCGTTCGCGGGCTTCTACGGAAAGCTGTTCATCTTCCTCTCGGCCATTCAGTCGGGGCTGTATAGCTTGGCGATCGTGGGCGTGCTCACCTCGGTGGTGGCAGCGTTCTACTACCTCAAAATCGTCAAAACGATGTATTTTGACGAGCCCGTGCTGGGGCTGGAGCGCCACGTGCCGCTGTTCAGCCAAGCCGTGCTGCTGATTTGCGCCCTCGTGACCGCGCTGTTCTTCCTCTATCCCGCAGCACTACTAGACGCCGCAGGCCTCGCCGCAGCGGTGTTCAGCTGATTCGCGCGCAATAGTTTCGCACGCTTCGTGGCGCAAACTCGTTGCTTTCGGTGGGGAGTTTGCTACTCATTGTACGTAATTTCATGACGCACACGAGTATCGCTGATGCCAAAGAAAGCCCAACCGACCACATTGCTGCACGACTACCACCTGCTTTCCTACGACGTGCTGGACAGCACGAACGAGGAAGCAAAGCGCTTGGCCGCAGGCGGCGGCGCGCATGGGGCGGTGATTTGGGCAAAGCGCCAAACCAATGGCCGTGGCCGCATGGGCCGCACATGGATTTCCTCCGAAGGCAACCTGTTCACCACCGTGCTGCTCGCCCCGCAAAAAGACATCGCCAAATGCGCGCAGCTTTCCTTCGTGGCTTCGCTGGCCGTGGCTGAAACGCTGGAAGGAATTGTCGAGAACCCCGCCGACATCCGCTGCAAATGGCCGAACGATGTGCTGTGCGGCGGCAAAAAACTCGGCGGCATTTTGCTCGAATCTTTCCCCGCCAACACGCACGGCGCGCCGCACTGGATTGCGGTGGGCATCGGCATCAACATCGATTCCGCGCCGGAACATGTCATGTTCCCCGCCACTTGCCTGCGCGATGCAGGCGTGGAACTCATCAGCGCGAAAATCGTGCTGTCGCGCTTCGTGCATCACTTCGTCGCGCGGTATGACCAATGGGCAACCAAGGGCTTCGCCCCCATCGAAGAAGGCTGGATGGAACGCACCTACCACCTCGGCAAACCGATTGAGGTGATTGTCGGCGAAACGCAATATAACGGCACCTACGAGGGCATCGATGCCAGTGGCCGCCTGCTGCTGCGCGACCCCAAGGGCGCGATTACCCCCGTCGTCGCGGGCGATGTGTTTTATAAGGAAATCGCGTGATGCTTCTCGCGGTAGATATTGGCAATACCAACGTGGTGTTTGCGTTGTGCGAAGGGCGCACCATCCGCGCCGAATGGCGCATCCGCACCGACATTCACCGCACGGCGGATGAATATGCCGTCTGGCTTTACACCCTCATGGCGCACGCCAAACTTGCCGCTAGTGACGTGACCGCGGCGATCGTTTCCTCCGTCGTGCCGGATGCGAATTTCTCCATCAAAACTTTCATCCGCAACCACATGAAATGCGATCCGCAGATGGTGACCAACGGCGAGGTGGATGTGGGCATGCCCGTGAAGATCGACAACCCGCGCGAGCTGGGGGCCGACCGCCTCATCAACGCCTACGCGGCGTGGCAGCAACATCAAAAACCACTCATCATCATCGATTTCGGCACCGCCACCACGTTCGATGTGGTCTCCGCCAAGGGCGAATATCTCGGCGGGGTGATTGCCCCAGGTATCAACCTCTCGCTAGAAGCGCTGCAAAAAGCCGCCGCTAAGCTGCACGGCGTGGCCATCACCCACCCCACCAGCGTGATTGGCCGCAACACCACCAGCGCCATGCAGTCGGGAATTTACTACGGCTACACAGGGCTGATTGAAGGCATCGTTTCGCGGATTAAATCCGAATGCGGCACGCCCATGACTGTCATTGCAACTGGCGGTCTTGCCCCGCTTTATGCGCAAGCAACTCCGATGATTGATCAGGTCGATCCGGATTTGACCATTCGTGGCCTGATGATGATTCATGAAAGAAAAGGAACGTAACCGTCATCGCCCGAGTTGCGCAGCAACTATAGGGCGATCCATACAGAAAGTGGATTCCCCTATAATCGCGCCGCGATTCGGGGAATGACGAAACAAAGAAAGAACAAGAAATAAATGGCCATTAATTTGAACGACTATAACGACGACGTCCTGTTCATTCCCTTGGGCGGCGCCAACGAAATCGGCATGAACCTGAACCTGTATCGCTACAAGGGCAAATGGATCATGATCGATTTGGGCATCGGCTTCGCGGGGAATTACCTACCAGGGGTCGACATCATGGTGCCGAATATCGACGCGATTACGCCCTATAAAAACGACATTGTCGGGCTGGTGCTCACCCACGCGCACGAAGACCATTTGGGCGCAGTCACCTATCTGTGGCCAGAGCTGGGCTGCCCGATTTACGCCACCCCATTCACCGCCGCCGTGCTGAAGACCAAGCTGGCGGAGGAGGGGCTGCAAGGCAAAGTGAAAATCCACGAAGTCAAAGCGGGCGAGCAATACCAACTCGGGCCATTCGGGTTCGAGATGGTGCCCATCACCCACTCCATTCCCGAGATGCATGCTGTGGCGCTACGCACCGACAAAGGCACCATCATGCACACGGGCGACTGGAAGCTGGACGCCAACCCCATGGTCGGCGTGCCGACGGATGAAGCAACGCTAGCAAAATACGGCGACGAAGGCGTGCTCGCCATGATTTGCGATTCCACCAACGTGTTCGTGGAAGGCGAATCGGGTTCCGAGGAAGACGTCCGCGCCTCGATGACGGATATCATCAAGCAATGCAAAAACCGCGCGGTGGTCACCACCTTCTCCTCCAACATCGCACGGCTGGAGACGATTATCTACGCCGCACGCGACGCAGGCCGCTCGGTGGCGATTGCGGGAAAATCGATCTGGCGCATGGTGCATGCCGCGCAATCCGCAGGCTATTTGAAAGACGCGCCGAATTTCCTGACCGATATTCAGGGCATGGAAATGCCTCGCGACAAAGTCGTGTTCATCTGCACGGGTTGTCAGGGCGAATCGCGCGCGGCGCTTTCCAAAATCGCCCGCGGCGAACATCCGGGCATTCGCCTCAGCAAGGGCGACACGGTGATTTTCTCCTCCCGCACCATTCCGGGGAACGAGCATAACATCGGCTATATGGTGAATAAGCTGGTGGTGCAGGGCATGGAAATCGTGAACGATTATACGGGCCATGTCCATGTGTCTGGCCACCCCGCCCGCGGCGAGCTGGAGCGGATGTATAAACTCGTGCGCCCACGCATTGCCGTGCCCGTGCACGGCGAAGCCCGCCATATTCACGAGCACGCGTTATTCGCAAAATCGCTCGGCGTGCCCACCGCTATTGAGCCCACCAACGGCATCGTCATCAACCTCACGGCGCAAACGCCAAGCATTGTGGGCGCGGTGGAATCGGGCTATCTGGCGCTGGATGGCACCTCGCTGATCGACAGCAACTGCGGCGTCATCCGCACCCGTCGCAAAATCCGCGACGACGGCTACATCATCGCCTCGATGGCCTTCGCGAAAAACGGCACACTGGCGGGCGAGATAAAAATCTCCGCCCCTGGAATTCTGGATGCGACGGACGACAAAGACCTCATCGCCGACCTGATTGCGGAAATCGCGCATGTGGTGAAGAAGCCCGCCAAAGGCAAGGCGATGGATGAAACCATCCGCAACGTCATGCGCAAAGTCATCCGCGATGAGCTTGGCAAAAAACCGGTGCTCGATGTCCATATCCATCAAGTATAATTGTCATCCCTGCGAAAGCAGGGATCTCCTGTTAAAGTGGATTCCTGCTTTCGCAGGAATGACAAGCATGGGGCAGTATGCGTGAGTATCCTTTCCAAAAACTAAACGGCTGGCGCGCAGGGCTTGTCTGCTACCTCGCAGGGGCGCTGATGGCGCTGGCATTTGCGCCGTTTGAATGCTGGCCTGTGCTGTTTCTCAGCATCCCCGTCTTCTTCACGCTGTTGGATGCTGCGCAATCGCCTCGCCACGCAGTGGCGCGCGGGTTTCTGTTTGGCTATGGCTATTTCATGGCGGGCACGTGGTGGATCGCCAACGCCCTAACGGTAGACATGGCCAAGTTCGGCTGGCTGATTCCATTCTGTGTGCTGGGCCTAAGCGCCGCCATGGCCGTTTATTTCGCGCTGTTCGGTTGGCTGTATTCGCGCTTGCGCACGGCAAGCCCATATCAAAATTTCGGCTGGTTCGTGCTGCTCTGGGTGGTGGTGGAATATCTGCGCTCCCTCGGCATGTTCGGGTTTCCGTGGAACCTCGTGGGCTATGTCACGCTGGCCTCGGTTTCGGTGGCGCAGCTGGCTTCGGTGGTCGGGGTGTTTGGCCTCAGCCTGTTGGTGATGGTCGTGGCCATTTCGCCTGCGGCGATGCTGCATGCCCGCACGCCTCGTGCGCGCGCAGGAATAGTGCTGATGCCTGTTGTGCTGCTCGCCGCCGCGTATGGCTATGGCGCCGCGCGCCTGCCGAACGAAACAGCACTCAGCGAAACCACCGTGCGTATCGTGCAACCCAACATCGCGCAGGATATTAAAGGCGGCCCAGAGTGGGAAATGCAATCCGCACGCGCACTCAGCGAATTATCGGCGCACGGTAAGGCGGATGTCACCGTCTGGCCAGAAACCGCCTATCCCTTGCCCGTGCGCGGTAATCGCATCGCGCTGCTCAAGCCGTCCTCGGGCATTTTGCTAACGGGCGCGCTGCGGGTGGAGGGCGAACGCGAAACCCTGCGCATCTATAACAGCATCATCGCGGTGGATGGCACAGGGCTGCTGCTCGCCGCCTACGACAAACATCAGCTCGTACCGTTCGGCGAATTTGTGCCGCTGCGCAGCGTGCTCCCGCTCGATAAAATCACCCCCGGTTCCTTGGATTTTTCGCGCGGGGCAGGGGCGCAGAGTATTCTGTTGCGCGACGTGCCCGCCTTCAGCCCACTCGTGTGCTACGAAGTGGTGTTCCCATGGATGGCGGTGGATGCCGCGCACCGCCCTGCATGGATTGTGAACATGACCAATGATGGCTGGTACGGCGACTCCGCAGGCCCTTACCAACACCTCGCCATGACGCGGATGCGGGCGATCGAGCAAGGCCTGCCACTGGTGCGCGTTGCAAACACGGGCATTTCCGCCATGATAGACCCCTATGGGCGGGTAACCGCATTGCTGCCGCTGGGCGCGCGGGGGGCAACCACCGCACCCTTGCCGCAGCCAATGTCTGCAACCGTCTATGCGCGCAATGGCGAAATGAGCGTGTTGCTTCTATTGTCAGGCATTTTCTTGTGTTTATTCACTTTTGGCCGTCGCAAAAAATAAAAGAATTATTAATTTTTCTTGCGATTGATGCGCGATGCGGCTAGAACTTACACACATAGGTTGTATTTATTAACAAAACACACTTGAACAATATGAGCACCCCACACCCCGTTGATGTCTATGTTGGCCGCCGGTTGCGCTTGAAGCGCACCATCCTTGGCATGAGCCAAGAATCCGTGGGTAAACAAATCGGGGTCACGTTCCAGCAGATCCAGAAATACGAGCGCGGCATCAACCGCATGGGCGCCAGCCGCCTGTTCGATTTCGCCAAGGCGCTTGGCGTTCAAATCTCGTACTTCTTCGAAGGCTACGGCGACTACGCGATTGAAGACGGTTCCGCGCTCGCCATGAACGAGCCGGATGCGCCAAGCTTCGAGCACGACACGGTGAACAACCGCGAAACGCTGGAGGTCATGCGCGCCTATTACCGCATTAAAAACCCTGCCGTGCGCAAGCGTATCGTGGACCTCATCAAGGCCATGGCAGCGGAAGACGCGGAAGATAAGCCCGCCTCGAAAGCCGTATAAGGCGTCCCCAAAAAAACTGAATCTAACGCTTGACCTTTGGGCAAAACGCGCGCACAACAGCGCCCATTGGTGGGCATTTTCAGCTTGGCGGCCACCTGAACGACGGCACCCGTGCCGAACCGGTCTAAGCACAGTAAATTCCGGCCGCCAGCCGACTCCCGCTATCGAGATGTTTAACGAGGGAGTGTTCCGTGAATTCCATTGCACAACGTAGCCATTATACCTTTACCAGCGAATCCGTTTCCGAAGGCCACCCCGACAAGGTGTGCGACCAAATCTCCGACGCGATTGTGGATGCGTGCCTGCGCGAAAACCCAGAAGCGCGCTGCGCGATTGAAACCATGGCCTGCACCAACCAAGTGGTGATCGCGGGTGAATTCCGCGGCGCAGATTCCGTCACCAAAGCACGCATGGAAGAACTGGCACGCGCCGTGGTGAAAGACATCGGCTACGAGCAAAAAGGCTTCCACTGGAACACGCTGAACGTGGCGAACTATGTGCACCAACAATCCGCCGACATCGCGATGGGCGTGGATTCTGGCGCGGATAAAGACGAAGGCGCGGGCGACCAAGGGATCATGTTCGGCTTCGCCTGCCGTGAAACGCCGGAGCTGATGCCCGCCACGCTGCACTACTCGCACCGCATTCTACATGCACTCAGCCAAGGCCGCCGCAGCGGCCAGTTCAAAGGCCTGCTGCCCGATGCCAAAAGCCAAGTGAGCTTGGAATATAAAGACGGCGTGCCCGTGCGCGCCACCTCGGTCGTGGTCTCCACCCAACACACGGCGGATACGAAACAATCCGACATTCGTGAACTGGTGCGCGGCGTGGTCACCTCCATCCTGCCGCAGGGCTGGATGCCAGAGGAAAACCAATTCTTCGTGAACCCCACCGGCCAGTTCATCATCGGCGGGCCAGATGGCGACTCGGGGCTGACGGGCCGTAAAATCATCGTGGACACCTACGGCGGCGCATCGCCCCACGGCGGTGGCGCATTCAGCGGCAAGGACCCAACGAAAGTAGACCGCTCCGCAGCCTATGTGTCGCGCTACCTCGCGAAAAACGTGGTGGCCGCAGGCTTGGCGGATCGCTGCACCATCCAGCTTTCCTACGCCATCGGCGTATCGCGCCCTATGTCGTTCTACGTCAACACCCATGGCGCAAACAACGTGGATCCTGCGCGCTTGGAGAAAATTCTGCAAGAGCTGGTGAACCTCACCCCGCGCGGCATCCGCACGCACCTGAAGCTCAACCAGCCCATTTACCTGCCAACCGCATCCTACGGCCATTTCGGCCGCGACGTGGGCAGCAACGGTGAATTCAGCTGGGAGAAGCTCGACCTCGTAGATGCCCTGCGTCGTGAGTTCGGTATCAGTGCAGCAGCGTAAGTTTCTTTCCTCCTTCGGCCGCAATCGCGGGCGCACGTTGCGTCCGTTGCAGCAAACGCTGATTGATACGCTATTGCCAAAAATTTCGGTCGATTTGGCCGATCCCTTGGCAGGCATCAGCGGCGAAGTGGCGCTGGAAATTGGCTTCGGCAGTGGCGAGCATTTGCGTGCGCAAGCGGCCTATAACCCGCACATTACCTATATCGGGTGCGAACCCTATTTGAACGGGGTTGCGCGCTGCCTCTCGGCGCTGCCCGTGCATGAACCAGCCAATATCCGCATTTATATGGATGATGCGCGCAACTTGCTGGAAGCCCTGCCACCGCAAAGCATCGACAGCGTGTTTATTTTGTTCCCCGACCCATGGCCAAAAATCCGCCACCAAAAACGCCGCTTGGTGAATGCACAAACGCTGGAAATGGTAGCGCGCATCCATAAAAAAGGCGGTCGGCTGCTCATCGCCACCGACCATGTGGATTATTCCGTCTGGATACTCGAGCGGCTGCTCGCCAACACCGATTACCGCTGGACAGCCGAATCGCCCGAAGATTTCCTAACCCCGCCCAGCGATTGGACCCAAACCAAATACCAACGCAAAACCACCGAACAGGGCAGGGCCCCGCAGTTTTTTGAGTGTGTTCGACTTTAAGGTTGCATTTTCGCGCAGCCACGGTATAAACCCCACAACAATAACAGAATAACACATCCGAAGAGGTGGCCACAGGCCGCCTTTTTTGTTGCCCAAAGAAAGGCGAACGACGTTCGTGAAAACAGTAGTTGAACAGGTTGAGGCACTGATTACGCCATCCGTTACCAGCATGGGTTTTGTGCTGGTGCAGGTGAAGCTGATGGACACGCGCACAGGCCAGACATTGCAAATCATGGCCGAGCGGCCGGATGGCAGCATGTCGGTGGATGACTGCGCGAAAATCAGCCGCCAAGTGTCGGCGATTCTGGATGTGGAAGACACCATCACCAGCGAATATCGCCTAGAAGTTAGCTCGCCAGGTATCGACCGCCCGCTGGTGAAGCTTACGGACTATCCCAAATTCATTGGCCACATCGCCAAGCTGGAAACCGCCCTGCCGATCGACGGCCGCAAGCGTTTCACCGGCACCATCAAAGCCGTCGAGGGCGAGAGCGTGATTCTCACCGTCGACAACAAAGACGTTACCCTACCATTCATCGACATTCAAACCGCCAAACTGGTGCTGACCGACGCGTTGATCAAAGCACACCAGAAAAAGGCATCGTAATTTTTAACAGGAGAAGACAATGGCAGTTCCACAGGTAATTCACGGCTCCACCGAAATGCTGCAAATCGCAGATGCAGTGGCGCGCGAGAAAAACATCGACCGCGACACCGTGCTCGATGCAATGGCAAACGCGATCGAGATCGCAGGCCGTAAAAAATACGGCGTAGAACACAACATCAAAGCCGAGATCGACAAGAAAACCGGCGCGATTGCCCTGTTCCGCCTGACCGAAGTGGTGGCCGACGACGCCGAAGGCACCGAGGGCTTCAACGACATTCAGCAAATCACCATCAGCCGCTTCAAGAAGAAATACCCAAAGCTGAAGCTGGAAGTAGGCGAGTTCCTGCGCGACGAACTGCCACCGATCGATTTCGGCCGCGTGGCTGCACAAACCGCGAAGCAAGTCATCGTGCAGAAAGTGCGCGACGCCGAGCGTGAGCGCCAATACGACGAATTTAAAGACCGCGTAGGCGAAATCGTGAACGGCACGGTGAAGCGCGTGGAATACGGCAACGTGACGGTGGATTTTGGCCGTGCAGAAGCCGTCATCCGCAAGGACGAGCTCATCCCGCGCGAAACCTTCCGTCCGGGCGACCGCATCCGCGCCTATATCTACGACGTGCGCCGCGAAAAGAGCGGGCCACAAGTGTTCCTCAGCCGCGTTCGCCCAGAATTGATGGCGAAACTGTTCATGCAAGAAGTGCCTGAGATCTACGATGGCATCATTGAAATTAAAGCTGTGGCGCGTGATCCGGGCAGCCGCGCGAAAATCGCCGTACTCAGCAACGACCCATCCGTGAACCCTGTGCTGTCCTGCGTGGGCGTGCGTGGTTCGCGCGTTCAGGCCGTGGTGAACGAGCTGCAAGGCGAGAAAATCGACATCGTGGAATACGCGGAAGATCCGGCCACCTTCGTGGTGAACGCGCTCTCCAGCGCTGAAGTGTCCAAAGTCGTGATCGACGAAGATTCCGGCCGCATCGAAGTGGTGGTGCCGGACGACCAATTGTCGCTCGCCATCGGCCGTCGTGGTCAGAACGTGCGCCTCGCCGCACAGCTGACTGGCTGGAGCATCGACATCCTGACCGAGGAAGTAGAATCCGAGCGCCGCACGCAAGAGTTCAACCGCCTCTCGACGCTGTTCATTGAAGCGCTGAACGTGGAAGAAGTGATTGCGCACTTGCTGGTAACCGAAGGCTTCAGCAGCGTGGAAGAGGTGGCCTACGTGCCTGCCGAAGACCTCGCCGACATCGAAGGCTTCGACGAAAACGTGGCCGAAGAGCTGAAATCGCGTGCGCAGGAATACCTGAACGCGAAAGAAGCAGAGCTTGCCGCGAAGTTCAAAGAGCTTGGCGTAGAAGACGCGCTGGTGAAACTCGAAGGCCTGAACGGCGATATCGTGATGAAGCTGGCTGAAAATGGCGTGAAAACCATGGACGACTTCGCTGGCCTCGCGACCGATGAATTCTTCGAAATCGTACCAAAATCCGGCGTCAGCCGCGACGATGTCGAAGCGCTCATCATGAAAGCCCGCGAGAAGTGGTTTAACTAAGGGCTATTGATGCACCGTACACTTGCACTAATCCTGTTGCTTGGAGGGCTGGTGTATGCGCTGCTCAGTGGTGTGGGGCAGGCTCCCAAAGGGCCTCCCTCTCCCTACGTTGCTAAGGATGCCTGCCCGTTCGAGGGCTGCATGTATGGGCAATGGTCCGTCCTGAAGCCAACCCCGATTTACGAAAGCATTGGCAGCGGCGCGGTCATTGAAACCGTCCTCGCCAACACCCATGTTGAGGCAGTCACGGGTGAAGTCCATGTCGTGGCGGGCCTTGTTGAGGTTCGTGCGTCACACACAGCGGCAGACGAAAAAACAACCTATAAAAAAGGCGATAAGCTTTACCTGCTGGACTATCTCGGCGAAGGCTTCACCAATGTGTGGTTCAACGGCCAAATCATTAGCGACGATCTGTCCGACGTCACTGCAGGCTTGCCAAGGGCGACATGGGCAAAGCTCGTTAAGAAGCCCGTTAGCACATGGTGGGTGAAGGTCACCCTGCCAAGTGGAAAGACTGGCTGGACAAATCAGCCAGAGAATTTTGGGAATAAAGACCGATTTGAATAACGCACTTGGCACCGCTTGCCGCTTTTGGAAGAAATGAAAACCGAACCCGAACGCACCTGCATTGTCACCCATCGCGCTCTCGCGAAGGGCGAGCTGCTGCGGTTTGTGGTGGGGCCAAACGCCACGCTGGTGGCGGATGTAACGGGCAAACTGCCGGGGCGCGGCATGTATGTGGGCGCCTCGCGCTTGCTGGTGGCGGAAGCGATTGCCAAGCGCGCGTTCTCCCGCGCGGCCAAAACCCAAGTGACGGTTCCAGAAGGCCTGCTCGCCACGTTGGAAGCGCAGCTGGCACGGCGGGTGGGGGAGGCATTGTCGCTCGCCCGCAAATCCGGCCAAGTGGTGGTCGGGTTCGAGAAGGTGGAGGAGGCGATAAAATCCGGCAAGGTGGAAGCGCTGATCCACGCCGAAGATGCCGGTGCCGACGGGCTTAAAAAACTCAGCCATTACCACGGCCCCACGTTCACACAGCTGCCGCGCGCCATGCTTTCCGAGGTGTTGGGGCGCGAAAATGCCGTCCACGCCGCGGTAATCCACGGACCCATGGCGGCATTTTTTATCGAAGAAGCGCGCCGTTTCGCTTTATTTCTCGATTAAACTGGTCTATATCCCCGTCACCTAGAATTTTACCATTGGACAAAGTACATGACGGATAACGGCAATACCCCCAAAAAAGACGCGCTGAAGCTGAGCTCGCCAAACACCCTCTCGCTCACCAAAACGGTGGAGTCGGGCAAGGTAAAACAAAACTTTCAGCGGGGTCGCAGCAAAACCGTCACGGTAGAAGTCAAGAAAACCCGCACCTTCACCAACCGCCCCGGTGCTGGCGGTGGCATGGTGGAAGTGCAGCAAGGCCCGTCGGATGCGACGAAACAACGCCTGCTGAACCAAGCCGAACGTGAAGCGCGCCTGCGCGCCCTGCAACAAGCCGAAAAGGCCGAGGACGAGCGTCCCGAGCAGTTCACCAACTTCGCCCGCGCGGACGAGGACGATGACGCGGACGATATGGTGGAAACCACCGAACATGCCGCAGAAGCTTCTGCGCCTGCGGCCGCCTCCGCCCCACAAAAAGCAAACAGCCTGCGCACGCCGATGGACGACATCGCCGCGCGGAACTTGGAGCGCCTGCGCAACGCGCCCTCCAACCGCTCCACCACCACGCCGGCCAAGCCCGCCGCGGCAAAAGCCCGCCCGAACTTTGGCCCACCAGCCGCACCCCGCGCCGCTGAGGAAGAATCCGCAGAAGCAAAAGCAAAACGCGTTCGCTCGGGCGAGGAGTCCGAATATAAACGTGGCGGCAAACTGACCATCGCGCAAGCGCTGGGCATGGACGACGAAATTAAAATGCGCTCGCTTTCGGCCGTGAAACGCCAGCGCGCGAAGGCGCACAAGAAGGGCCACATCATCCCTTCCAGTCAGCAGGAAAAAATCGTCCGCGAAGTGCAGATCCCAGAAATCATCACCGTGCAAGAACTTGCCAACCGTATGGCAGAGCGCGCGGTGGACGTGATTAAGGAACTGCTGAAACTCGGCACCATGGCCACTGTGAACCAGTCGATCGATGCGGATACCGCAGAAATCATCGTGGACACCATGGGCCACAAACCAAAACGCGTGAGCGATGCAGACGTGGAAGTGCATCTGGTGCAGGACGTAGACGCACCAGAAACATTGAAACCACGCGCACCGATCGTGACCATCATGGGTCACGTGGATCACGGGAAAACCTCGCTGCTCGATGCGCTGCGCCAGACCGATGTGGTCGCGGGCGAAGCAGGCGGCATCACCCAGCATATCGGCGCCTATCAGGTGACGATGAACACGGGCGACAAAATCACCTTCCTCGATACCCCCGGTCACGAAGCCTTCACCGCCATGCGTCAGCGCGGGGCGAAGGTAACGGATATCGTGGTGCTCGTGGTTGCGGCGGATGACGGTATCATGCCCCAAACCATCGAGGCGATTAACCACGCCAAGGCGGCAAACGTGCCCATCATCGTGGCCGTGAACAAAATCGATAAGCAGGGCGCAGACGCCACCCGCGTGAAAACCGAACTGATGAGCCACGGTCTCGTGCCGGAGGAATTCGGCGGCGACACCATGGTGGTGGAAGTGTCGGCGAAACAGAAAATGAACCTCGACAAACTTCAGGAAACCATCCTGCTGCAAGCAGAAGTGGTGGAGCTGAAAGCCAACCCGAACCGCACCGGTTCCGGCTCGGTGATCGAGTCCAAAGTGGATCGCGGCCGCGGCACCGTGGCCACGCTGCTTGTTCAGCGCGGCACACTGAAAGTGGGCGACCTGATTGTAGCGGGCGGTTCGTATGGCCGCGTGCGTGCCCTCATCAACGACAAAGGCGTGGAGCTGGACGAAGCTGGCCCAAGCGTGCCGGTGGAAGTGCTCGGCCTCGACCAGCCGCCAGAAGCGGGCGACGAATTCGCCGTGGTGGAGAACGAAAAAGCCGCGCGCGACATCGTGGAATACCGCCGCGAGAAAGAGAAAAAACGCGTGTCGCTGGCTTCTGCCAAATCGGTGGATCAGCTGTTTGCGATTGCAGGCAAAACCGCCGCACGCGAATTTGCCGTCATCGTGAAAGCCGACGTGCATGGCTCGATGGAAGCCATCATCGGCTCGATGAACAAATTCAATGGCGACGAAGTAAAAGTGCGGGTGATTCACTCGGGCGTCGGCGCTATCAACGAGTCGGATATCACGCTGGCGCAAGCCACGGGCGCGATGCTCATCGGCTTCAACGTCCGCGCGATGCCAAAAGCAAAAGACCTCGCCGCTGCCCAGAAGGTGGAAATTCGTTACTACTCCATCATCTATAACGTGATCGACGATATTAAAGCGGGTCTGTCTGGCCTGCTGTCGCCAGAGCTGCGTGAGAACTTCATCGGCTACGCCGAAATCCGCGAAGTCTTCAACATCACCAAATACGGCAAAGTGGCAGGCTGTATGGTGAGCGAAGGCATCGTGAAGCGTGGCGCGAAAGTGCGCCTGCTGCGCGACAACGTGGTGGTGCATGAAGGCACCCTGAAAACGCTGAAACGCTTCAAAGACGAAGTAAAAGAAGTGAAGTCTGGCTTCGAGTGCGGGATGGCCTTCGAGAATTACGAAGACATCCGCCAAGGCGATATGATCGAGTGCTTCGAAATTCAAGAAGTGGCGCGTACCGTGGTGGCCAACGTCGCCGACAAAGGCGCAACGGAGTAATTGGTGGAGCGTCACGCAAAAAAAGGGCCAAGCCAACGCCAGCTTCGGGTGGGCGAAGAAATTCGCAACGCGCTGGCGCTGATTTTTGCGCATGGGGAAACCCACAACCCGATTCTGGATGGTTCCTCCATCACCGTATCGGAAGTGCGCATCAGCCCCGATTTGAAGAACGCCACTGCCTATGTGATGCCGCTGGCCGGCAGCAACAAAGAAACGGTGATGACCGCGCTGAAAGACAACGCCTCGCGCCTGCGCGGCATGGTCGCTCGCAAAATCATCCTGCGCACCAGCCCACGCATCAATTTTAAGCTGGATGATTCCTTCGAAGTCGCAGGCCGCATCAACGAACTCCTAAACTCCGACCGCGTCCGCGCCGATGTCACGAAGCCGGTTGATGAAGAGTAAGCGTTTTGCTTAATTGAGGAGATTTCCATGAAAAAATATCTGCTGGTGTTGATCTTAGCACTGCCTGCATGTGAAGTTCAGCCTCAGCAAATGGTTGGTCCGCATGGAAAAAAAGCATATTCCATGAAATGCAATGGTATGGGGCGTTCGTTGCAGGACTGCTACAAGAAAGCGGGCGAAGTTTGTCCTAAGGGATATAATATCATTGACCGTAGCGATCAATTTGGTGGGTTTATTTCTAATGGGGCAGTTAATAGTCCTGCACACGGAGTAGCTTATACAAGCGGCACAACAACTGCAATTCACAATAGTCTCTTAGCAGTTGAGTGTAAGTAGTTACCATAAAGGCTGCCATCTAGAAGATGGAAAAGGGACGCCAATGGCACAAAAATATAACGCCATCAACGGCTGGATTAACCTGAATAAGCCGCTGGGCATTACCTCTTCGGGGGCGGTGAATAAGGTGAAATGGCTGCTAAAGCCGCAGAAAATCGGCCATGCCGGCACCCTCGACCCGCTCGCAACAGGCGTGCTTCCCCTAGCCTTGGGGGAGGGGACGAAATGCGTGAACCTCCTCATGGACGCGAAGAAGATTTACGAATTCACCGTCACCTTCGGCGAACGCCGTAGCACGGAAGATGCCGAAGGCGAAGTCATCGCCACCTCGGATAAGATTCCAACGGAGCTCGAAATACGCAGTATCCTACCCGCCTTCACCGGCGAGATAAGCCAGCTCCCGCCCATCTATTCCGCCTTGAAGGTGGACGGCAAACGCGCCTACGACCTCGCCCGCGCGGGGGAGGAAGTCACCCTCCAGCCTCGGTTGGTGACCATCCATCAGTTAGAGTTCTTGGGGTGCGGGTTCGGGGCACAAAAAGCCCTCTCCCCTTGCGGGAGAGGGTTGGGTGAGGGGGCGGGACAGTTACGCGCGCATCTTCCATTGGCGCAGCAGCAGCAAACAGCCGAGCGCGCACAACAATTAAGGCAAGACGCTACCGAAGTTGAAAAGAAGCTATGGGGTGCGCTCCGCAGCAGACAATTAGAAGGATATAAATTCCGTCGTCAGCACCCCATTGACCAGTATATCGCAGATTTTGTCTGTCTAGAGGAGAGACTCGTTATCGAGTTGGATGGCGGTCAGCATGCTGACCGTGTGAATGAGGATAAAAGTCGAACGGCCTATTTAGAATCTCAAGGGTTCCGTATCATACGTTTTTGGAATAACGAGGTTATAGAGAATCTTGAAGGGGTGTTAACAGCGATTGAGCATCAATTGCTCGCCCCCTCACCCAACCCTCTCCCGCAAGGGGAGAGGGCTTGCCCAGATGCCCATCTTGGTGTAAAAAACAATGCTTCTCAATGTGTTACAGCCACCTTCCGCGCCACGGTCAGTAAGGGTACGTATATCCGCAGCCTAGGGCGGGATATCGCCCAAGCGCTTGGTTCAGAAGGATATATCTCCCGCCTGCACCGTGCGGCGGTGGGGCCATTTACGGACGAGCACGCGATTTCGCTGGATTTATTGGCAGAATCGGTGCATAACGCCCCACCGCTAGAGGGCAGTGCCCAATGGCTGACGCCGCTTCACGCCGCGCTGGACGACATCCCGGCACTGGCATTGAACGACGGGCAGGTGAACACCCTGCGTCATGGTCAACGCGTAACGTTGGCCGAACACCACCCCGACACCAAGCTGCTAGCGGCGATGTTTCGGGGAGAATTGGTGGGCTTGGCGAAGGTGGAAGGCAATCAGGTGATTGCGGTTCGCTTGTTAAATACCTAACCCGATGTTGTGAGAGAGTACGATGACCATTTCTGCAGAGCGCAAAGCCGCTGTGATTAAAGAAAACGCAACCGCTAAAGGTGACACTGGTTCGCCAGAAGTACAAATCGCCATCATGAGCGAGCGTATCACGAACCTGACCGAGCACTTCAAAACCCACAAAAAAGACCACCACTCGCGTCGTGGTCTGCTCAAGCTGGTAAGCGCACGCCGCAGCCTGCTTGACTACCTGAAGAAAAAAGATACCAAGCGCTACAGCGCGCTTATCGAGAAACTCGGTATCCGTAAGTAACAACGAAAGCGGGCGCTACGGCGCCCGCTTTTGCATTCCCGTCCGGTGCGTAACGGGGGTGCAGCCTAAGCAACGCACACCACAGGCTCCCGCCTGGTTGGAATCGCGGAAGATAGAGAGATATATTTTGCGGTCGCGCACTTCATAGGGAAGCTGCGCAGAAGGGATGGGGGAAATGAAAGGACTAAAACACAATGTTTACGATTACTAAAAAGACGATGGAATGGGGCGGCCGCCCACTCACGCTGGAAACGGGCCGTATCGCCCGCCAAGCGGATGGCGCAGTGCTGGTGACCTACGGTGAAACGGTTGTACTTTGCGCCGTCACCGCCGCTAAAAAACCAAAACCCGATATCGACTTCTTCCCGCTGACCGTTACCTACCAAGAGAAAACCTACGCAGCAGGCAAAATCCCAGGTGGCTTCTTCAAGCGCGAAGGCCGCCCATCCGAGAAAGAAACCCTTGTTAGCCGCCTGATCGACCGTCCGATCCGTCCGATGTTCGCCGAAGGCTTCTACAACGACGTGCAAGTCGTGTGCACCGTGCTCAGCCACGACCTTGAAAACGATTCCGATATTCCTGCGATGATCGGTGCTTCGGCAGCGCTCGCGATCTCGGGCGTTCCGTTCATGGGCCCTGTGGGCGCAGCAAAAGTGGGCTTCATCAACGGCCAGTATGTGCTGAACCCAACCAAAACCCAATCGGCGGAAAGCGTGCTCGACCTCATCGTTGCCGGTACGCGCACCTCGGTTCTCATGGTGGAATCCGAAGCGAAAGAACTCTCCGAAGAGCAAATGCTCGGCGGCGTCACCTTCGCGCACAAAAGCTTCCAACCTGTGCTCGACCTCATCATCGCGCTCGCAGAAGAATCTGCGAAAGAGCCATGGGATTTCGTTGCACCAGAATATCCAGCCGACCTGAAAGCAGGCGTGAAGGCGATTGCCGAAGCGAAACTGCGCACGGCCTACACCATCACCAACAAGCAAGAGCGCGTGAAAGCGATCGACGAAGCGAAGTCGGCGGTGAAAGAAACCTACGTGGGCACCGAGGAAGGCAAGTATTCCGAGAAGCTCGTTGGCACCGTGCTGAAGAAACTGGAGCAAGACATCGTGCGTAGCGCGATTGCGAAAGACAAGCACCGTATCGATGGCCGCAACCCAGAGCAGATTCGCCCAATCACCTGTGAAGTTGGCGTTCTGCCACGTGCACATGGTTCGGCGCTGTTCACCCGTGGTGAAACCCAAGCCCTCGTGGTCGCAACGCTCGGCACGTCGCAAGACGAACAGCTGATCGATGCTATCGAAGGCGCATACGACGAGCACTTCATGCTGCACTATAACTTCCCTCCATACTCGGTAGGTGAAGCAGGGCCGCTGCGCGCTCCGGGGCGTCGTGAAATCGGTCATGGTAAATTGGCATGGCGCGCGTGCCGTCCAATCCTGCCAGCGAAAGACGGTTTCCCATACACCATTCGCGTGGTGTCGGAGATTACCGAATCCAACGGTTCGTCCTCGATGGCAACCGTGTGCGGTGCATCGCTGGCGATGATGGATGCGGGCGTTCCGCTTTCCTCGCCAATCGCGGGTATCGCGATGGGCCTCGTGCTCGAAGGAACGGATTACACTGTTCTGTCCGACATCATGGGCGACGAAGATCACTTGGGCGACATGGACTTCAAAGTAGCAGGTACGTCGAACGGCGTAACCTCGCTGCAGATGGACATCAAAATCCAAGGCATCACCGAAGAGATTATGAAGGTGGCACTGCACCAAGCAAAAGCAGGTCGTCTGCACATCCTTGGTGAAATGAGCAAAGCGCTGACCGCTCCGGGCGAGCTGTCGGATAACGCACCGCGCATCACCACCATCAAAATCCCTGTCGACAAAATCCGTGAAGTGATTGGTTCGGGCGGTAAAGTGATTCGTGAAATCACCGAAACCACCGGCACCAAAATCGACATCGGGGAAGATGGCACGATCAACATTTTCGCGACCACCAGCGAAGCTGCTGCTGCCGCACAAAAATGGATCGAAGGCATCACCGCTGTTCCAGAAATCAACAAAATCTACGACGGTAAAGTCGTGCGTATCGTTGACTTCGGTGCATTCGTGAACTTCCTCGGCGGCCTTGATGGCCTCGTGCACATCTCCGAGATGGCCGACCACCGCGTGAACGTGGTGACCGATGTTGTCAACGAAGGTGACATGGTAAAAGTAAAAGTGTTGGAAATCGACGGCCGTGGCAAAGTACGCCTCAGCATGAAAGTCGTGGACCAAGCAACGGGTGAAGATTTGTCCGACCAATACGAAATGGCCGGTAAATCGATGCGTCGCAAGCGCACCGGTGGCGAAGCACAAGAAGCATAGTCGCAAGACAACGCTTTAAACGAACAAGGCCGCGGAGCAATCCGCGGCCTTTTTTGTTTCCGTCATTCCAGCGTAAGCTGGAATCCATGCGGCAGCCAATTGGATTGCAGCTCTCGCTGGAATGAGGAGAAGGGAAATACCACGAACCATGTCCGCCCGTGCGGCATGCACAAAAAAAGGGCCGCTAAGAAGCGGCCCTTTCGATAGTTTAAAAGGAAGTAGAAACTACTTCTTTTTAGCTACTTTTTTTGCAGCTGGCTTTTTAGCAGCCGACTTAACAACTTTCGTTGCAGCTTTTTTAGCTACAGTTTTTTTAGCTGCTGGTTTCTTAGCAACTGCTTTTTTAGCAGCTGGTTTCTTTGCAGTGGTTTTCTTAGCAACAGTCTTCTTTTTGGCTACAGCCATGATAGTCCTCCAATAAAAAAGTTAACAACAAGTTCAATTACTCATATTCGACTTCGATTTTCTAGGTCGGTATGCAGTAATGCTATGCAAGTGGATTATTTTTTTTTCGTAACAATATTTTTGTTGCACGCTTGCAACAAACGTTGCAGCGCAATGCAACGAATCATCTTCGCGTATCGCCCAAAAATTTTTCACGCGTGAGAAAAAACAAACGCGTGATTGCACAGAAATTATTTTTGTTTCTTCAGCAACTCAGCGATGAGGAATGCAAGCTCCAGCGACTGCGATGCGTTGAGGCGCGGATCGCAATGCGTGTGATAGCGGTTGGATAAATCCAATTCCGAAATCGCCTGCGCGCCGCCCAAACATTCCGTCACATCTTGTCCTGTCATTTCGAAATGCACACCGCTGCCATGTGTTCCTTCCGCGTGGTGAATCGCGAAGAACTTGCGCACCTCCGACAGGATGTCGGTGAACTTGCGCGTCTTATATCCGTTCGGCGACTTGATGGTGTTGCCATGCATCGGGTCGCAGCTCCACACCACATCGCGGCCTTCGTCTTTCAGCAGCTTCACCAGCGGTGGCAAAAATTTCTCCACCTTGTCAGCGCCCATGCGCGCGATGAAGGTGAGGCGGCCTGCTTCGTTATTCGGGTTCAGCACATCGCACAGACGAATCAAATCTTCTGGCGTCATGCTCGGGCCCACTTTGCACCCGATGGGGTTCGCCACGCCGCGCAAGAATTCCACATGCGCATCATCTGGATTGCGTGTGCGGTCGCCGATCCACAACATGTGCGCGGAGCCAACATAATATTCGCCCGTGTTATTGTCGCGCCGCGTCAGGCAAGCATCGTAATTCAGCAGCAGCGATTCATGGCTCGTATAGAAACGTGCTTCGGATAATTCTTCCGACGTCTCGGGGTTCATGCCCGTCGCGCTGATGAAATCCAAACAGTCATTGATGCGTTCCACCGTTTGCTGGAAGTGACGCCCCTGCGGCGAGCCCGCCACGAAATCCATGTTCCACTTCGCCACCCGTGGCAGCGCCGCATAACCCGACCGCGCGAGTGAACGCAAAAAGTTCAGCGTCGCGGCGGATTGATAATAGGCCTGCACCAACCGGTTCGGATCCGGCACACGTGCCGCCGCATCGAACTCCATGCCGTTCACCATGTCGCCGCGATAGCTCGGCAGTTCGAGGCCATTCATTTTTTCCATCGCGTCGGAACGCGGTTTGGCAAACTGCCCTGCAATGCGGCCCACTTTCACCACGGGCGAGCCCGCGCCATACATCAGGCCGATGGTCATTTGAATCAGCACACGGAAGAAGTGGCGCAAGTTGGTTTCGTTGAACTCGGCGAAACTTTCGGCGCAGTCGCCCCCCTGCAGCAGGAAGGCTTTACCAAACGCCGCTTGGCTGAGTTCAGACTTCAGTGCGCGAATTTCATCGAACGAAACAAGCGGTGGCAAGCCTTGCAGGCTGCGTTCCGCTGCACTCACTGCCGCCGCGTCGGGATAGGCCGGCTGCTGCTTAATGGGCTTCGCGCGCCACGACTCTGGCGACCAGTCGGCGGTGGGGGCGGCGGTTTTGTCTAATTTCTGGGTGGCGGACATAATCTATCTTGCGTTGTGAGGGGTTTAACCCTAGGAAACATGCGGTATATGTAGGGTTGGGAGTGCCAAATGTCTAGTAGTATTGATGCCGAACACACGATTGCGTTCATGGGTGTAAGCGGGGCGAATGCCGATTTGGCCTGCCGCCAGAATTACCCCTACATGACGACGTTGCCTTGCAACTCGTTCGAGGACGTGTTCGAAGCCGTGGCCGATGGCCGCGCCAAATACGGCATGATTCCGATCGAGAACAGCCAAGCGGGGCGCGTGGCGGAAATTCATAACCTGCTGCCGCGCACGCAACTGCATATCGTGGCGGAGCATATCCAGAAAGTGGAGCACCATCTCTATGCCGTGGCAGGTGCCACGCTGGCGGATGTTAAGCATGTCTATTCCCACCATCAGGCGCTGCTGCAATGCCGCAGCTTCGTGCGCGAGCATGAACTGACCGCCCACATCCACGACAACACCGCCACCGCCGCGCGCGACGTGGCCGAGTGGAAAGACACAAGCAAAGCCGCCATCTGTTCCGCATTGGCGGGCGAACTCTACGGCCTCACCCGCATCGCCGAGCAAATTCAGGACGCAGAAGATAACGAAACCCTGTTCGTCGCCTTGTCGAAAGAGCCGGTCGACCCCGATCCCGCCGAGGGCATGGTACTCACCAGCCTGCTATTCACCGCGCGCAACATTCCTGCGGCGCTGTATAAATCGCTCGGCGGTTTCGCCACCAACAACGTGAACATGCTGAAGCTGGAGAGCTACATCCAAGCGGGCACCAACAACGCGCAATTCTTTATGACATTCGAAGGCCACCCCAGCCAGAAAAACGTCCAGAACGCGATTCAGGAGCTGGGCTTCTTCACCCATAAAGTGAACGTCCTCGGCGTCTATCCCGCCGATAAAAAACGCGCGCGCTAGCTCACCACTTCCCAGCTGCCGTCTGGCTGCATACAGGCACGGCCATAGCCATTGCGGATGCGGCCACCCACGACGATTTCTTTCTGGAACTCGCGGCAATAGCGTCCATCTTCATCGTCTGCTTCTTCGAAACGGTCGCGCGGATAATACGACGTGGGCGAGCCGTAGACGATGGTTTCGTGAATCACGCGCGGCGGATAATAAAACGGACGCGGATGGTGATAAAACGGACGTGGATAGAACGCAGGGCCACTGCTGATGTTCAGCACGAAATTCGAATGCGGGTGGTGATAGCCGTGGTGATAGCCTCCGCCGTGGTGATACTGGTGGCCATGGCCACGAATGGGGTCGGCATGGGCAGCCCCGCTTGATAATAGCACAGCCGTAAAGGCGCTGATGACCGCAGTAGGGAATACAAAACGACGTGACATGGGGTGCCTCTCATTTTTTATCGGTACGGACATCCGAACCGTAAGCCCATCCTACGCGCGCAAGATGATGCAAATCTTACGGCCGATGAGGCCAAACTGACGAAAAATTAAGGTGTATTTCTGTTTCGGTACGGTACGAATCGGGGTATATTATCCGAGCATTAACCTACAGGAGTACCACCATGCCGCTGTCTTTGCTTCCAGAAGCCCTTGCAAAAGGCTACACCCGTTTTCGCTCCGGCGCGTATCTCGAAGAGAGCGACCGCTACCAATCGCTGGCGACGGAAGGCCAAAAGCCAAAAACCATGATCATCGCCTGCTGCGATTCCCGCGCGGCACCCGAAACCATTTTTGGTGCGGGCCCTGGGGAATTGTTTGTGGTGCGTAACGTGGCCAACCTTGTGCCGCCCTATGCGCCGGATGGAAAACAACACGGCACCAGCGCCGCGCTCGAGTTCGCAGTTCTCGCCCTTGGGGTCGAGCATGTGGTGGTGATGGGGCATGGGCGCTGCGGCGGCATCGGTGCGGCCTGCGCACATGATTTCAGCCCACTGACCTCCAGCGATTTCATCGGTAAATGGGTGTCGGATATCCGCGATGTGGTTGCCCACGCGCACATCCCAGAAGGCTGCAGCGCGGACGAGAAACGCACCCGCGTGGAACATGCGTCGGTGGAGCATTCGCTTGCCAACCTGCGCACCTTCCCATGGCTGCGCGCCCGCGAGAACGAAGGCAAAATCAGCATCCACGGCGCATGGTTCGACATCGCGCTGGGCGAGCTGCATGTCTTTAATCAAAAGACCAACCAGTGGCTCTCGGCGGAAGACGCCGCAAAAGCCGCCTAACGGCAGACGCACAAAAAAAGGCCGGCGGAAACGCCGGCCTTTTTCATTTGTGAAGCGGTTGGCTACGCGGCGTTCTTGTCCTCGTTACCAATGCCCAGCATCTTCAATTTGCGGTGAAGCGCCGAACGCTCCATGCCCACAAAGTTGGAGGTCTTGCTGATATTGCCGCCGAAACGGTTGATTTGCGCAGCAAGATATTGTTTCTCGAACGTCTCGCGTGCTTCGCGCAGCGGCATCGACATGATGTCGTTGCTGAGTTCTGGGCGCAGCATGGTGATGTTGGAATCAATCAGTTCTGGCGGCAGCGAATCCGCGGTGATTTCACCGTTGCTGTCCGACTTCGCCATGATGATAAGCCATTCCATCACGTTGCGCAGCTGGCGCACGTTACCGGGCCAGTTATAGGATTGCAGCACCGCCAAGGCATCTTCGCCCAGCGCGCGCGAGGCCAAGCCCATCGCGTCCGCCGCACGTTTCAGGAAATGCACCGAAAGGGCAGCGATATCGTCGCGGCGCTCGCGCAGGTTTGGCATACGCAGCGGCACCACATTCAGGCGATAGAACAAATCTTCGCGGAAGCGGCCTGCGGTAATTTCCTCCTGCAAATCTTTGTTGGTGGCGGCAATCACGCGCACATCCTCCGACACGCGCTTGTTCCCACGCACGCGCTCGAAGCTTTGCTCCTGCAGGGCGCGCAGCAAGCGGCCTTGCGTTTCCATATGCATGTCGGCCACTTCGTCGATGAACAAGGTGCCGCCATGCGCGCGCTCCAGAAGCCCAAGCTTCTCCGCGCCGCCGTTGGGGTTGGTGTCCTCGGTGCCGAACAGCTCTGCCTCAATCCGCGAAGGGGTGAGGGACGCCGCATTCAGCACCACAAATGCCGCATGCCCACGCATCGAGCGCGAGTGGATGAGGCGTGCAATCAGTTCTTTCCCCGTACCGGGAGCACCCGTAATCAGCACGCGGCTGTTGGTGGGGGCAACTTTCTCCACCGTTTGGCGCACGGTGTTGATGGCCATCGAGTTGCCAATCAGTTCGCTCTCGTTGGCGCCGCGCTTGCGCAGCTCCACGTTCTCGTGGCGGAGTTTTGCCGCTTCCAGCGCACGCTTCACAATAATCATCAGGCGTTCCGCGGTGAAGGGCTTTTCGATATAGTCGTACGCACCCATTTTAATGGCGGTCACGGCCGTTTCCACATTGCCGTGGCCGGAAATCATCACCACAGGCACATGGGGGTATTTTTTCTGCACGATTTCCAAAATGCCCAACCCGTCCAGCTCCGAGCCTTGCAGCCAGATGTCGAGGATGATGGCGCTAGGAACGCGCTCGGCCAGCGCCTTGAGCGCTTTGTCGGAGTTGTTGGCGACACGGACGTTGTATTTTTCGTCGGTCAGAATGTCGGAAATGAGGGTCGTGATGTCGGATTCGTCATCAATGACAAGGATATCTGCAGCCATGAGTAGCAACCTTCTCGCGTTTATTTAGAGGTGATTTATTGCTTGCTGAGGGGCTATTTTTTGCTGTTGCCCAAAAGTTACACGCGCCTGCGAATTTGTCCAGCACTAATTTTAATGGTAGGTGTGATTTTTTTCACCACTGCATCTAGTGGTCACCCCAAAAATAATTCGTGGCTATTGCGCCACGGCCTACTTCCGCCCAAACACCATCGTCACCCGCGCGCCGCCGGCGGCGTGGTTACTGAGGGTGAGGGTGCCTTTGTGCTCCTCCACCGTGCGTTTCACAATGGCAAGGCCAAGGCCGGTGCCTTTGGCGCGGGTGGTCACATAGGGCTCGGTCAGGGTCGCGATTTTATCTGGCGGGAAGCCCGCGCCCGTATCGTCCACCGTTAGTGTAATCGCCTCGTCCGCCACCGTCATCAGGATGTTGATTTCTTTGGTGGTAGCGGTCTCCAGCGCCTCGGCCGCGTTCTTGAGCAGGTTCAGCAGCGCTTGCCCCAGCTGCGCCTCGTCGCACATCATGAACACGGGCTGGTTCGGCAGCATTTGGGTATATTTAATTTCCGGATGCGCCGTTTGCGACGAGAACACCGCCTTGCGCACAATATTCACCAGATTCTCCTCCGCGAACACGGACTGCGGCAGCCGCGCATAGGTCACGAATTCCTCCACCATCCGGCCAATATCGCGGGTGTGGCGGGCAATGGTATCGAGGTATTTATCGAACGATTCGCGCTCCTCGCTGCCTTCGGTGGGGGCGAATTTTTTGCGGATACGCTCGGCGGAGAGGGTGATGGGCGTGAGCGGGTTTTTAATTTCATGCGCAATCCGCCGCGCCACATCCGCCCACGCGGCGCTGCGCTGCGCCGCCATCAGCGGCGTAATATCGTCGAACGTCACGATATAGCCTTCAATCGCGTCGCCCAGCTGTTCCGCCGTCACCCGCACATGCAGCGTGCGGCGCTGCTCCCGCGCCAGAATAGCCACATCCGCGCTCGCCAGCTTATCCGGCTTGGCGCGCGCTGCTGCCATCAGCGGTGCAATGTCGGGCATAATCTCGGTAATCGCATGCTGGGTAATCGTGTCGTCGCGCCCCAGCAATTCCAGCGCGGTGCGGTTATGCAGCGTAATGCGTTCCTGCTGGTCAAGCGCGATAATCCCCGCCGATACGCCCAGCAGCACCGCCTCGGTAAAGCGGCGACGCTCATCCGCCAAGCGGTTAGCCTCCATCAAATCATGGCGCTGGGTTTGAAGCTGGCCAGTCATTTTGTTGAAGGTGCGGCCAAGGTTACCAATCTCGTCGTCCAAGCGGCCTTCCGCCACTTTAATCGCATAATCCCCCGCGCGCACACGGTCGGTTGCGCTCATCAGCGCGCGCAGTGGTTCAATGAGGCGCACCGCCAGCAACATACCCGCCCACAGCGAGGCCAGCAGCACCAGCAGCGCCATCAACACGAACACCATCAGGAATTGGTTTTGCAGTTCGGCCAATTGGCTTTGCAGCGCGTGATATTCGTTCACCGTGCCCAGTGCCGCTTGCATATGTTCCAACACCTGCGGATCCACCACCCGCACCACCATGAGGTAGATGTCAGGGCTGTGCGAAATTTTAATGACCGCCTGAATTTTTTCACGGTCATCGCCAAAAATCGCGACGTCCCCTTGGTCGGCGCGGGCGAGCACGGCTTCCGGTAAGCGCTCAAAAATCAGGGAGAAACTAAGATCCGTCCGCGCCAGCACCCGCGCCCGATCCATCACAATCGCTTCCGAGAGATAATGCTCCTCGCTCTTTTGGTTCAGCGCATCCGAGAAGCTGCCCGAGTTGCTGTAAATGGTCGAAACCGTGTCCTGCAGCGCCTGTCCAATCGTGATGGCATCGTTACGAATCGCCCCCTTATGCTCCTCGATATAGGCGCGCGAAATGCTGACGGAATTCTCCAGCGCCTTCGACACCTGCGTATCGAACCACGATTTAATACCGATATTGAAGAACAGAATCGAAAAGCTCGCCACCACCAAGGTGGGCAAAATCGCGATGGCCGAGAACATGATGATAATGCGCGATTGCAACCGCGTGCCCAACCCGCCTTCATGCGCGCGGCGCCACAGACGCGTCGCCCGATGCACCACCGCATAGGAAATAAGAATCAGCATCAACGCCAGAATCAGCAGCACCGAAAGCATGGTGAGGTGCGGGGTCATCATAGGGATGAGCTTCATCCGCGATTGCGCGATCAGCCCAATCAGCACCAAAAACAGTAAGCCCGCCAGAATGCACAGCGGCTTACCCGCCGGCAGGCGATAATGCGCCCGCGCCGCCTTCATGAACGAGCTGTCGATGGTGACTGTATCGGGTGGCTGCATAGGCAAAAATCCATAGCGCACCTAAGGCCGACTTGCCAGCAAAACTGCGTATTTCAGGTGGTTGGGGGTGTTTTTGGCTGCCCGCGCGCCTAATCTTGCGGGATTTCGTGCCCCCAGCCGCTTTCCAGCACCGTGCCATATTGGGTCAGGTCAATGCGGTCGGTCTTGGTGGTTTGCTTGAGGCGGGCAAGGTTGCGCGGGGTGATTTTCATCAGGAACCAGCAATCCCGCCCCGAGCCATCCTGCGTCATCACATAATGCGTGTCGCCGCCACTGGCATTGCCCACCCGCGTCGCAAAGCTGAAGGATGTCGGGTGCGAAGCCACTAGCGCCGCTTAGCGTTTGGGGCAGGGGAAATCTCGCTACCGCCGTTCACGTTGGTTGCATCGGGGGTCTCGCGTGCTTCCTTGCGGGCGCGTGCAATGGCCGCGCGTAGTGTGTCGCCCGCGCTAAAGGTCAGCGCAACCTCTGGCACGCGCACCACCCCGATGGAGATCATGTGTGGATTGTCCGCATAAAACATCGCGACCGTAGTTTGGTCATCCGTCAGCTGATGCTCAGTCACCGTTTTTCCACGCGCAGGCCACGGAAATTCCTTCGCGAGATAGTCAATCAGCGCATGCTCCCCCATATAGCCTGCCGCGGCAAGAATCTGCTGAATCTTCGCCTCATCTTCCGCGCTATGACTGTCCGCAATACCCATTAGAGATCCACACACGGTGCCTTGGATGCCGCAATTTCAAAGCCACCATGCACATCTGTCGCCTTCGGTTTCTTCTCCAAAATATCGGCCTTCAGTTCGCCCAGCGCTTCAAAGCGCAGGCTATGGATGTCGCCAGTCGCGCTCAGCAGTTCAGGGTGCTTATTTGCCAGCGCACGCAGCACCGTCGCATCCGCATCCTTCACCCCAATCGCCATCACCGCGTCATCTGCCGCGGCAGTACGAAACTCGATTTTCTTAAGCGCATATTCCAGCAATCGGTTCTCACTGAGACAATTCGCATCATGCGCGATGGTGAACGCTTTTTCCTGTAATTCCTCGTCGGCCATATCCGCTCCGTAGCATTTTACCGAACGATTCTAGCAGGCCAAACCGCCCAAAATATGACAATTATGTGAAGATTCGCCTATTCGGCGGCGTCGATTTTTTCCGTCACGCGGGTGGTGAAGCCTTTGTCCAGCAACCCGTTATAGAAATCGCGGATGGCGGCTTTCACCTGCTCGGCATCTGTCATGCGGTTCACATTCTGGCGATATTCCGCGCCCGAATGCAGCCCGCTGGAATACCAGCCAATATGCTTACGCGCCACGCGCACCCCATTCACCGTGCCATAGAGATTCAGGATTTCCTCGTAATGGTTCAGCACAATATCGCGCTGCGCGGCAAGGGATGGCTCCTCGGCCTTAATGCCCTTCAAATGCGCGCAGGCCTGCGCCACAAACCATGGGCGGCCATAGCTGCCGCGCCCAATCATCACCCCATCCGCGCCAGATTCCGCCAGCGCCTGATCCACATCCGCCAAGCTGGTGATGTCGCCGTTCACAATCACAGGCACGCTCACCGCTTCCTTCACGCTGCGGACAAATTTCCAATCCGCGCTGCCCTTATACATCTGGTTGCGCGTGCGGCCATGAATGGTGATGAGCTTAATGCCCACTTCCTCGGCAATTTTGGCCAGTTTGGGGGCGTTCAGGTTGCTGTGGTCCCAGCCCATGCGCATTTTCAGCGTCACGGGAATTTTCACCGCCTTGGCGGTCGCTTCCAAAATGCGCGCGGCGAGGGCTTCTTCGCGCATCAGCGCGCTGCCCGCCATGCCATTCACCACCTTCTTCACAGGGCAGCCGAAATTGATGTCGATAATGTCCGCGCCGCGGTCTTCGTTCAGGCGTGCCGCCTCCGCCATAATCTCGGGGTCACAACCCGCCAGCTGCACCGAGAAGGGGCGCTCCGTGACCGGCGATTGCGCCATGCGCAGCGCATTGCGCGTCTCCAGCACCACGGCCTTGGAGGCAATCATCTCGCTCACCACCAGCCCCGCCCCGAAGGATTTCACCAACTGGCGAAACGGCAAATCCGAAACCCCCGTCATCGGCGCAAGAATAGCATTGTCAGTGAGCACAATGTCACCAATGCGAATAGGCTCAAGCTGCGGCCGCTGTGTAGTATTTTCCATAGGGGAGGCCGTATACACGAGGAAATGGGGGGGCGCAATGGGTTAGCGTGTAACGCTTGTCTGAGATGTCGGGATAGATTGGCCATCCATACGCTCTGACCACAAGCGTTCTTTTGCATGTTTTTGTGAAAATGCGCGATATGCCATAACTCCTCCTCCGAGAAGAGCAATACCAGCAATCAGCGAAATGTTTATTTTGCTAAGCCCTGCAATCGTTTTTTCAGATGTACTTTTTGGTGTTATTGAGTGCACAGAAGACTCTGACACTGCTTTTTCGGTGTCTTTTAGCTTAAGCATTATCTTGTCAAACAGCTCTTCGGCTTGCCATGCTTTGCTTTCATAGTTGCTGTAACCGTTACGTGCGGGCAGTCCTTTTATTGCAGCGACTTCATTTTCTAGTGCTACCGCTGGGAGCTCTATTTCTTTTACATAATTTTGAAATTTTTTGTTTTTATGTAGTCGCTCGTGGATAGCTGCTTGATCGGAGAGAAGATCGTCAACGTATTTTCTGACGTGAGTACATTTTTCATCTTCACTTAACCCTACAATTCTAGACTTAAGTGCCACACCTGATTCTTTCCATTTCTTTAGATAAGGTTTTGTAAGCTCTTGAACCATAGATTTTGGAGATTGATGCCAGTGGGCAGGCTGAGCTACATGTACGAGCTCGTGACCTACGACTTGTTCATAACAGACTTTATGTGCCTTTCCGTGGGAATCGAGGACATGGGAATTCTCAATCTGATGCACATTGAGATGAATTGTATTTCCGTTGACACGCTCGGTGAGACCCGAGAGAGAGACATTAATGATAGTTGGTTTTCCTTGGCGCTCAAAGGCTCGCTTAAGAAGCTCTTTCCCTTTTCCGTTGAACTCATCAGAAATTAGCCAGTTTACCGATTCTTCAACGCGCCTTATTTTTTCAGCAGGGGCGTCTCCCTGAATTTTGTATAACTGCTCAACAGCATCAGGTGCGGTGTATATGCCGTCGGCAGATGGAAAAAACAGATACTTCGCTAGCTCTGTTAGTTTTGTTCTAAGTTTTTTCATTTCCATCTGGATATTTAGGTTTATGTTTAGTCTCTAAGTATAGCACATGCAGTGGCGTGCCTATAATGACAGTTCTGTGACAACTGCTTGCCGCAGCTAGAATATTGATTTATAGGGGTTCTTCTATGACCCACCCACGCATATACGCACTCATTGTCGCGGCCGGAACGGGCTCTCGTGCTGGGGGCGAGGTGCCGAAGCAATATCAGCCCATCGCGGGGCGCTCCATGCTGGCCTATAGCGCCGAGCGGCTGGCGCATCACCCCGCCATCGCGGGCGTGCAGGTGGTCATCCACCCCAAACATCAGGCGTACTACAACCCCATCCGCCACGCGCTAACGCTGCTGCCCGTCGCCTTCGGCGGGGCGGAGCGGGCGGATTCCGTGGCCGCGGGGCTGGCCGCACTGGCGCCCCACGCCCCCGACTATGTCCTGATTCACGACGCCGCACGCCCGTTTTTATCGAATGAAGTGATTGACGCACTCATCGCCAAACTATCGCCCGAGCGCGCCGCGCTCCCCGCCTTGCCGGTGGTGGACACCGTGCGCCGCACCGCCGATGGCGCGTGGGAAGAAGTCCCGCGCGACGGCCTCATGCGCATCCAAACCCCGCAAGTCTTTCCATTCGCGGCGTTGCACCAGCTCTATAATACGTCATTGCGAGGAGGCGTAGCCGACGCGGCACCCGAGCAAAGCGAGAGAGGCGATCTCAAAAGCAATGTCGAGCCAATCCAGACCAAAGAAAATACTAGCGCTGCAGACGCAGCGCGCTGGATCGCCACGCCTTCGGCTCGCGATGACGGTGCTGTGCCTACCGACGATGCCGCGCTTTGGCTTGCTGCGGGATTGCCGCTGGACTATGTGATTGGGGAAGAGGAGTTGCGCAAAGTGACCACACAGAACGATCTTCAATGGGCAGAGAATCACGTAAGCCTCGCACGCAGTGCGGCCTCCACCCGCAGGGTGGCGGTTGGCAGCGGCTATGATGTGCATGCGCTGGTGCCGGCGGGGGATGCAGGCGTGATTCGCCTTGGCGGCATCGACATCCCCAGTGCGCATAAACTTCACGGCCATTCGGATGCGGATGTGGTGCTCCACGCGGTGGTGGATGCGCTGCTCGGCGCGATTGCGGAGGGCGACATCGGCTCGCATTTTCCGCCTAGCGATGCGCGATGGAAAGGCGCGAATTCCAGCATATTTGTGGAGGAAGCGCGCCGCCTTGTCCATGCGCGCGGCGGGGTGATTCAGCATCTGGATATAACGATTATCGGCGAGCGGCCAAAAATTTCCCCGCACCGCGAGGCCATGCGCGAAGCCATTGCGCACCTGCTCCATGCGCCTGTGTCGCGCGTCAGTGTGAAGGCGACGACCACGGAGAAACTCGGCTTCGAAGGCCGCGAAGAAGGCATCGCCTGCAACGCCGTTGTCACCCTTTCATTGCCAGAGGATCTATGAGCAGCAAACGCACACTCGCCACGATGTATGGCGTCGGCCTCGTCAAATTCGCACCCGGAACGGCAGGTTCGTTCGTGGCCGCGCTGATGGCCTATCCGCTGCTGATGCAGATGGATGGCTGGCGCTGGCTGCTGCTGGGCGCGGCGCTGCTCACCGTCATCGGCACCATCAGCGCGGAACGCTACATGAAAGCGCAGCACACGCATCACGACCCAAGCGAAATCGTGGTGGACGAGTGGGCAGGGCAGTGGCTCACCTATGCGATTTTTCCCGCCTATTCCATTTGGCTGGGTGAAACCACCCCCGCCGCGATGATGCTGGCGACCGATGCGCAAGTGCTCACCCATCTCGTCACGGGTTTTGTTCTGTTTCGCTTGTTCGATATTTTAAAACCATGGCCCATCTCGTTGGTGGATCGCAAGGTGCGCGGCGGCTTTGGCATTATGGTGGATGACCTCGTGGCCGCCATCCCCGCCGCCTGCGCCCTGTTCGCGGTGGATAGTTATATGCTCGTCGTCACGCGGGCGTTTATTTAGCGCTGTCATTCTGAGGCAACGCCGAAGAATCTCCATCCATTTTGGGAGATCCTTCGTTTCACTCAGGATGACAAAAAGGAAAAATATGTTCACGCCCGAACTCCTGAAATCCGCCACCGTCATTCTCCAATCCGCACGCGCACGGGGGATGAAACTCACCGCAGCAGAATCCTGCACAGGCGGGTTAATCAGCGCGCTCCTCACCGAAATCGCCGGCAGCTCCGACGTCTTCACCCACGGCTTCGTCACCTATGCCAACGGCGCAAAAACAGGCATCATCGGCGTGGATGCGGCGCTGATAACCACCCATGGTGCCGTATCAGAAGAAGTCGCCCGCGCGATGGCCGAAGGCGCGCTGCGCACCGCCGGTGCAGATATTTCTATTGCCGTGACGGGCATCGCAGGGCCCACAGGCGGCTCCGCGCAAAAGCCCGTCGGTCTCGTGCACATCGCCAGCGCTAGAAAAAACGTTAGTACGCTCCACACGCAGTGTGTGTTTTCCGGAAACCGCAGCGCCGTGCGCCACCAATCCGTCACCGCCGCGTTGGCGTTGGTGCAACAGCAGTTTTGTAGATAATCGTCATTGCGAGGCCGAAGGCCGTGGCAATCCAGCGCCGCGCGTCTGAGCGGCAAATATCTCTTAAAGAAGCCTAGATTGCTTCGTCGCGTCGCTCCTCGCAATGACGAAAATAAAATGACAAAAACGCAAACGTGACGACGTCACTTTTTCTTGGTTGCTTTAATTTCCTCTGCGCGTTCGCGGAAGCCAATCGCCCAGTCTTCTTTCTGCTGTTGGCGTGTGCGGGCGAGGGCGAGGGCATCCGGCGCCACATCTTCGGTGACGACAGAACCCGCGGCGATAATCGCGCCTGCACCAATCGTCAGTGGCGCGACGAGCGCGGTGTTGGAGCCCACAAACACATCCTTACCAATCGTCGTGCGGTATTTATTATAGCCGTCATAGTTACAGGTAATCGTGCCCGCACCGATATTGGCGTCCATGCCAATCGTCGCATCCCCAATGTAACTCAGATGCGAAATTTTTACACCATCTTCAATCTCGGCTTTTTTCAGCTCCACAAAATTTCCAATTTTCACCTTCTCGCCCAAATTCGTTCCGGGGCGCAGCCGCGCGAAGGGGCCAACGCTCGACCCCGCACCCACCACGCAGCCCTCAAGGTGTGAAAACGCCTTGATATGCGCGCCCGTTGCCACCGCAACGCCGGTGCCAAAAAACACGTTCGGCTCAATCAGCACATCTGGCTCCAGCGTTGTGTCCGCGCTGAAATACACCGTCTCAGGGTCAATCAGCGTCACGCCGTTTGCCATATGTGCCGCGCGTGTGCGTCGCTGAAAAATCGCTTCCGCCTGCGCCAGTTCACCCCGTGAATTCACGCCCAGCACTTCTTCTGCATCCGCCTCCACCACTCGCGCGGTGTAGCCCGCCGCGCGCGCAATGCCCACAATGTCCGTGAGGTAATATTCGCCCTTGGAATTGTTGTTCTCAATGCGGTTCAAAAACTCCCACGCCACATGCCCGCGCAGCGCCAACACGCCCGAATTACACAGCGTGATATTCTTTTCTTCCGCCGTGGCGTCGCGCGCTTCCACAATGCGTTCCAGCTCGCCGCTACTCACCACCAATCGGCCATATTCCACAGGGTTCGTGGGCGTAAAGCCCAGCACCGCCACCGCGCAACGTGGGTCGCTTAAAATCACCTCGTTCAGCTTCGCCATCGTCTCTGCCGTCACCAGCGGCGTATCGCCGTAGAGCACCAGCAAATTCCCCTCGAAATCCGCCAGCGACTCGCGTGCGGCCAGCACCGCATGGCCCGTACCCAGCTGTTCGGTTTGGGTGGCAATCAGCACATCCTCCACCAGCCCACGCCCCACGCTCACCACCTGATGCATTCCCTGCGCAATCACAAGGCACAGCGGCGAACAGCCCGCCGCCAAGGCTTGGCTCATGGCATGCACCACCATCGGGAAGCCGCCCACCTGATGCATCACCTTGGGCAGTTCGGATTTCATCCGCGTGCCTTTTCCGGCAGCAAGAATAATGGCAGCAGTAGGAATCGCAGTGGTTCGCGTCATGGTAAAACCTCGTGTATTTTGGCGGCAATGGTGCTATGGCTGGCTTAGATAGTCAAGAACAGTAAAACCGTCATCGCCCGAATCGCCTAGCGATTATAGGGCGATCCAATTTAACCTTGTCATTCCCTAGGGAAGCGGGAATCTCCTTAAGGGGATCCCTGCTTTCGCAGGGATGACAAGATGAGAAGGGATTCCCCTATAATTTGTTTCACAAATTCGGGGAATGACACACAGAGGAGATGCTCATGCAAGAAGGTTTATTGCCAGTGATAACGCTCGTTGCGGGCGGCGCGGTGGGGTTTGTGATTGGCCGCGTGATCACCAAATTGCAAACGCCGCAGGTGGATGGCTCCGCGCTCACCGAAGCGAAGTTGAAAATGGAAGCGCTCGAAAAAGACATCCGCGACTACGCCGTCAAAGTCGCCACGCTCGACACTGAAAAATCCGCATTGGGTGAGCGTTTGAAAGACCAGCAAAGCTACGTGAAGCAAGTGCAGGAAGAGTTCCAAACCAAGTTCGAAAACCTCGCCCACAAAATTTTCAAAGAGAAAAACGACGAATCAAAAAAGAACCTCGACGAAATTTTAAAACCGCTGAAAGAAGATTTAAGCGGTTTCAAAAAACATATCTCGGAATCCTTCGGCGAACACACCAAAGAACAATTCGCGCTGAAGAAGGAAATTGAAAACATCGTGCGCGTCAGCAACGAAATGAAATTCCAAACCGAGAATCTCAGCAAAGCCCTGAAGGGCGACGTGAAAGCCCAAGGCAACTGGGGCGAAGTGATTCTGGAACGCATCCTCGAAGCATCGGGCCTGCGCAAGGGCGAGGATTATGTGCCCCAAGCCGCGGGCATGGGCCTCAAGCACCCCGAAGATGGCCGCACCCAAAAGCCGGATTTCATTATCAAACTGCCCGAAGGCAAACACGCTATCATCGACTCAAAAGTCTCGCTCACCGCGTATGAGCGCTTCTGTGCGGAGGAGGGGGAGGAGCTGCGCGCGCAGCATCTCAGCCAATTCCTGCAATCCGTGAAAGCCCACGTGAAGGGGCTGGAGGAACGCCGCTATCAAGACACCGCAGGCCTCAACACGCCAGATTACGTCATGATGTTCATGCCCATCGAAGGTGCGTATGCGCTGGCGATGCAGCAGGACGGCGAATTGCACAGCTACGCATGGGACCGCAAAATCATCATCGTCTGCCCCAGCACCTTGTTCGCGATTTTAAAAATCATCGCCTCCATGTGGAAGCTGGAGCGGCAAAATAAAAACGCGGATGAAATCGCCCTGCGCGGTGGCCGCCTATACGATAAAATCGTCGGCTTCGTGGGGGATATGGTCAGCCTCGGCAAAAAGCTGGATGCCGCCCAAAGCGAATATGGCGAAGCCTTCAGCAAACTCTCCAAAGGCACCGGCAACATCCTGCGCCAAGCCGAACAGCTCCGCGACCTCGGCGTAAAAAATTCCAAAACCCTCCCCGCCAACCTCGTCGCCGAAGACACCGAAGTGCTGAGTATTACCAAGGAAGATGCGGCGTAGCCCGTCATCCTGACGCATGTCAGGATCCATCACGGCGCGTCCGCGCCGAATAATCAGATGGATGCTGAAACAAGTTCAGCATGACTTTTTTAATACGCCAACCGCGCTTGAAGCGCCGCGCTGAGCGTGCCGTCATCCATATAATCTAGCTCTGCGCCCATGGGGATGCCGTGGGCGAGTTGGGTGGTTTTCACGGGCAGGTCGGCCACGCGCTCGGCCACATAATGCGCGGTGGTTTGCCCTGCCACTGTGGCCGAAAGCGCAAGGATGAGTTCTTTCACTTCGCCCTCGCGCACCCGCGCAATCAGCGGTTCGATGCGTAAGCTATCCGGCCCGCGCCCATCAATCGCGGAGAGGGTGCCGCCCAGCACATGGTAGCGCCCACGGAAGGCGCGGCTGCGCTCCATCGCCCACACATCCGCCACGTCCTCCACCACACAAATCAGCGAGGCATCGCGCGTGCCATCCGTGCAGATGCGGCAGGGGTCGGCTTCGTCCAGCGCGCCACAGGCGCTGCAGGTTTTCACATGCTCCAGCGCCGCGCTTAGTGCGCTGACCAATGTGGGGATGCGCTTTGTGCGCTCGCGCAATAAATTCAGCGCGAGCCGTCTTGCGCTGCGCGGGCCAACCCCCGGCAACTTCGCCAGTTCAAAAATCAGTTGGTCGATAACAGTGGTGGCCATGTAAGTCTTTTGTCATTCCTGCGGAAGCAGGAATCTCCTGAATAAAGTGGATCCCTGCTTTCGCAGGGATGACAAGGTTAGAAAGGAAGCTTCATCCCCGCAGGCAAGTTCAGCCCACCGGTGATGCTGCCCATCGCATCGGCCAAGGCCGCGTCGGCTTTTTCTTTCGCGTCGCGGTGCGCAAGGACGATGAGGTCTTCCAGCATGTCCTTTTCATCGGCATTCAGAAGCGTTGCATCCAGCGCAATGCGCACCATGTGCCCCTTACCCGTGAGGGTGAGTTTCACCGCACCGCTTGCGGCCACGCCTTCAAACTCGCGGCTCTCCATTTCGCTTTGCAAGCTGCCCAGCTTGCTTTGCATTTCTTGCGCCTGCTTCATCATTTTTGCGATATTCATAACAACCTACTTTTTGGGGATAAACTCGATCACTTTTGCGCCTTCGAATGCTTGCAGCACAGCTTGCACCTTGGGGTGGCTGGCGGCGTAGTCGCGGGCTTGTGCGGCAGCGGCAGCGCGTTGCTCGCGCACGCTGGGTTCTGCCTCGGCATGTTCGTTATAGACAATATTCCAGCGCTCGCCCGTCCATGCATTCAGGTTGCGGGCAAGGCGCGCGGGCACATCCGCGCCCATGTGCGAAATCGGCTTCACTTCAATGCGCCCCGCCTCAAACTTTACCACACGCATATCGTTGATAAGGTGCGACGCCAGAATCGCCTCGCGCTTTTCCTCGAACAGCTTCACCACATCGAGGTACGAATGCACTTCGTGAAGTTGCTGTGGTTCAATCTTTTTAGCAACGGCAGCGCCGCCGCCGGAATGCATCATCGTCGTGCTGCCCGCCATCGCGGGGGCGATGCTGGCCACGCTCACTGCGGAGGCGCCACCGCCCGTCGAAGGGGCAGAAGCCCCACCGCGCGGGCCTGTTGGCGTCGAGCCTTGCGCAGGGCTAGAAAGCGCCGCGCGCACCAGCTCCGCAGGTGTCGGCAGCGCAGAGGCATAGCCCAGCCGCACGAGAATCATTTCCAGCGTGGCAGGCGCGTGGTCGGCGTGGCGCAATTCGTCCGCGCCTTTGCTTAAAATTTGCCATGCGCGGGTGAGGGCAGGCACCGAAAGTTCCGCCGCCATTGCTTTGGCAAGCCCTTGCTCCGCGGGTGAATAATTCAGATTGCTCACCAGCGCGGGCGCCACCACAATGCGGGTGAGGTAATGCGTAATATCCATTAAATCCGCAAGCAGCATCGCAGGGTCTGCCCCTTGCAAATGCAGCTTCTGCGCGGCGGCAAGGCCTTCGGAAACCTGCCCCTTGAAAATCAACGACAGCAGCTCAAAGGTTTGTGTTTTATCCGCAAGCCCCAGCATATCCCGCACCGAATCCGGCGTGATGGACACATTGCCTGCTTCGTCCGTATGCATCGCAATCGCTTGGTCGAGCAGCGAGAGCGAATCGCGCACCGAGCCTTCGGCGGCGGCAGAAATCAACGTCGCGCATTCAGGCGGCAGCGACACATTTTCCCGCGTCGAAATATCAATCAGGTGCGCGGCGAGGCCGTCCATCTCCACCCGCTTGAGGTCGAATCGCTGGCAGCGCGAAATAATGGTGACGGGAATTTTACGAATTTCAGTGGTCGCGAAAATAAATTTCACATGCGGCGGTGGTTCTTCCAGCGTTTTCAGAATCGCGTTGAACGCGCTCTTACTCAGCATGTGCACCTCATCGATGATGTACACTTTATAGCGCGCATTGGTCGGCGCATAGCGTACGGAATCGATCAGATCGCGCATGTTATCGACGCCCGTGTTCGACGCCGCATCCATCTCAATCACATCCACATGGCGGTCTTCCGCAATGGCGATACAGTTCGGGCACACGCCACAAGGCGTCGTGGTTTCCTCGCCCATGCCATCAGGGCCGATGCAGTTTAAGCCGCGCGCAATAATCCGCGCCGTGGTGGTTTTGCCGATGCCGCGAATCCCCGTTAGCAGAAACGCATGCGCAATGCGGCCACTCGCAAACGCGTTGGTCAGCGTGCGCACCAGCACCTCCTGCCCAATCAAATCGGCAAAGGTCTGCGGTCGGTATTTACGGGCAAGGACTCTATACATAGGCGAAATAAGTAATGGGGATAAAAGCCAGAGTCGAGCAGTGAATGAGAGTTATCCTAGGGTATTGTCATGCCGTCTTTACGACGGCATCCCGCTTATGACGCTAACAGCGGGACCCCGTCGTAAAGACGGGGTGACAGCGTGTGGGGATTATCGGTGCGTAGCCTTCCATGGCGAGCCCGAAGGAGGGGCGTGGGGGTTCGCCCCACCGCGCCAAAGGCGCCAAACAAAGCCACCTTATCGCTGTGCGATAAGGTGGCTGGCGGACGACCCGATGCATATTCGATACGGTTGCTGCCTCTCGGCCCTGGCCGAGTTTTCAAAGAACATCGCCCGCCGCCAGCCGAAGGGGGTTGTAGGCGAACGCGCGGTTGCGTGCAAGTGGTTTGGCGCTAGCCGCGGCCGCTGGGGATGCCCGAGGATTCACCACCACGGCCATGCACTTGTGCTGAGAATCCAGTAGAGTTGCCGCTGCGTGAAAAACCGCCTTCATGATTGCTAAAGCGCCCTTTATTGCGAACAGTCTCGACTGGCGGCTGAGCAGGCACAGGGTTCTTATCTGCTAGTATGGCATCCATCCCTTCAATGCTTAACGGCTGTTGTCCCGTGCGGCAGAGTATATTTAGCGCGCCGGTGTTGGTAATCTCGATCGCAACGGCTGTGCGCGCCATTTCCACTGCTTCCTTGATGGAAGTTTGAGGGAACAGGTTTCGGATCAATGTAGAAATCGTTTTAGGATCCAACGCGCCAGTTTCATCACGCGCAGGAAGGATGCGCAGCCCACTACGATAAGGCGCGCTTCCGTCTGCAGCTTCAACAAATGATTCCAGCGAAATAATGCCTTTTTGCTCCAGCGAACGGAGGCTGCTGGGAAGGTTAATCTCCGCGCCTTTATACAGCACATTGGTGTTAATCATTGCGTCGTCTTGCAACGTGGTGCCTAGCATCGTGCGGCGCGCGGTGGGGGTCATGTTACTTTTAGCCATGGTGATAATCCTTTGTGAATCTGCGCCATTCTACCCCAGCCCCCCAGCGCCGAGTGTGAAGATTTGATGACAATTCCTTGTGTGGCAGTGCGCAAGCGTTAATCCTTGCCACACCACATCAGAAAATCGACATAAATAGGTGTTTTTGCACGATTCTATGCTTGTTTATGCCCCGTCCGCCCTATATTTTCTCCCTAACAGACCCCACATTATCACGGGGCGGCTATCGGCAACGTAAAACTAACGGCCCTGCATTCGCGGGGGAATTTCGTATGGGGTTGTCATGGTTGGAAGATTAGTCGCAGCATTGCCGGTGCCAAGTTTCGTGCGCGCACGCGGCGGCGAGATAATGGCGCTGCTGCTAATCGCCACTGGCACCATGCTATTCCTTGCACTCGCGACGTATCATTCCAGCGACCCGTCCTTCAACCACCTGAGCGACGCGCCCGCCCGCAATGCGCTGGGCGTCTTCGGCGCCTCCATCGCCGACCTCATGAAACAAACCATCGGCTGGATGAGCGTGCTTGTCATTTTCGCCTGTTTCGGTTCCGCATGGCGGCTGATTCTGAAAGACACCCGCATGCCAACCCTGTGGCGCATGGTCGCGCTCATTGTGGCGCTCATCAGCGGCTCCACCTTTTTCGCCATTTTTGCGGCCACCAGCAACATCGCCTTCCTGCGTATGGCCAGCGGCTCCATCGGTATTGTGGTGGCCATGGCGCTCGTGCCGCTGCTCACCGTGTGGGGCGCAGGCTTGTTGGCGGTGGTGGGCATGGCCATTTCCGTGCCATTGGCGCTGGGGCTGAAACTGAAAGAATGGGTGGCCATTGCCGGTGTCATGCGCATGGGCTGGTATAGCGTGGCCATGGGGCTGCAATCCTTCTTCAGCCTTTTCCGCCGCACCCATACCGAGATGGACGAGGAAGAGGATGAAGACGACCTCGACGCTGAAGAAGACGCGCTGGAGGAAGACGCGGACGAAGACGAAGACAGCCGCGATGGCATGATGGGCCCGCGCATCGAATCCGCACCGAAAAAGCGCGTGGAAACCAAGAAAGCCAAAAAAGCCCAAACGCAAGACGCCTTCGACCTGCCCGAGCGCAAAGGCAGCTACACCATGCCCAGCCTGAATTTGATGGATAAGGTGAGCAAAAAAAGCGGCAAACAACTCAGCGAATCCGCGCTGGAGCAAAATGCTCGCCTGCTGGAATCCGTGCTGCTCGATTTCGGCGTGAAGGGCGAAATCACGAAAGTCCGTCCGGGCCCCGTCGTCACACTGTATGAGCTGGAGCCTGCACCGGGCATCAAAGCCAGCCGCATCATCGGCCTTGCGGACGATATCGCCCGCTCCATGAGCTCCATCAGCGCGCGCATTTCCGTCATCAGTGGTCGCAACGCGATTGGTATCGAGCTGCCAAACGCCCACCGCGAAACCGTTTATATGCGCGAGATGTGCGAAGACCAAGCCTACGAAGACACCGAAGCAAAACTGCCGCTCGTGTTGGGCAAAGATATTTCCGGCGAAGCCATCATCGCCGACCTCGCCAAAATGCCGCACGTGCTGGTGGCGGGGACAACGGGTTCGGGGAAATCCGTCGCCATCAACACCATGATCATGTCGCTGATTTATAAACTAACGCCCGAGCAGTGCCGCTTCATCATGATCGACCCAAAAATGCTCGAGCTCTCGGTCTACGACAATATCCCACACCTGCTCTCACCCGTGGTGACAGAACCGGGCAAAGCCGTTGTCGCGCTCAAATGGGCGGTGAAGGAGATGGAGCAGCGCTACCGCCTGATGAGTGCGCTGGGCGTTCGCAGCATCGACAACTACAACAAGCGCCTCGCCGAAGCGAAAAAGAACGGGGAGGAATTAACCCGCAGTGTCCAAACAGGGTTCGACCCCGAAACCGGCAAACCCATCATGGAAAAACAGCCGATGGATATGACCACGCTGCCCTTCATCGTGGTGATCGTGGACGAGATGGCCGACTTGATGCTCGTCGCAGGTAAAGAGATCGAAACCTCCATCCAGCGCTTGGCGCAAATGGCGCGTGCGGCGGGCATTCACATCATCATGGCCACCCAGCGTCCGTCGGTGGATGTGATTACGGGCGTGATCAAAGCCAACTTCCCAACCCGCATTTCCTTCCAAGTCACCAGCAAAATCGACTCCCGCACCATTCTGGGCGAGATGGGGGCAGAGCAATTGCTGGGGCAGGGGGACATGCTCTATATGGCAGGCGGTGGCCGCATCACCCGCGTCCACGGCCCCTTCATCGCGGATAAAGAAGTGGAGAAAATCGTTTCCTACCTACGCACGCAGGGCGAACCGCAATACGACGCGGCGGTCACCCACGACCCCGAAGCCGAAGACGAAAACGGTGACCTATTCGAGGAAGAAGAATCCGACGCCGACCGCGCGCTGTATGAGCAAGCGCGCGAGTTCGTGGTGCGCGAAGGCAAAGCCAGCACCAGCTATGTGCAGCGCCGCCTGAAAATCGGTTACAACCGCGCCGCCCGCATCATCGAGAAAATGGAGCAGGAAGGCATCGTCGGCCCCGCCAACCATGTGGGCAAACGCGAAGTTTTAATGCGCTAGCCGCCATTTCCGCACTATACCCTCTTCAGCCTCGCTTCAGGGTGGGGTGGTATGGCTTTGGCACGACAACATAACAATAAGGAACGTTATGCGCGCGACATGGATGATGATTTTAGCAACGCTGGCCATTGCCTGCACCATGGCCGTGGCCGCGCGGGCGGAATCCCCGCCAGAGATTCCACTGCCAGCCCACCCCGACATTGCGCGGGTGGAGGCCTATTTGGCAGGCATCACCACGCTCACCGCCGATTTCACCCAAACCGCGGCGGATGGCTCGGTTTCCAAAGGCAAATTCTTCCTCAAGCGCCCCGGTAAAATGCGCTGGCAATATGCCGCCCCCACGCCCATCCTGCTGGTGAGCGACGGCAAATCCATCACCTATTACGACGCCGAGCTCGACCAAGTCAGCTATATCGGGGTGGATGAAACCTTGGCGGGCTTCCTCGCCCAAAAGGAAATCAAGCTGGAAAGCCCCACCACGCGCCTCACCCAATTCGAGTCAAACGCCGGCACCATCCGCGCCACCATGACCCAAAAAGCCAAGCCCGAAGAGGGCAGTCTCACCCTCGTATTCTCGGATAATCCCGTCCTCATCCGCGAAATGCAGATCGTGGACGCCACCGGCCAAACCTCCCGCGTGGTGCTCACGAACCCAACCTTTGGCACCCCGCTGGAAAACGAGCTGTTCCAGTTCATCGACCCCCGCGGCAACAAACGCCGTAACCAGCAGTAGCTTTAATGGCGCGCTGCCGCGCGCGTGGGGGCGATTAAAGGTCGCCCCCGCTACCGCTCCCCCTCGTTCGCTTCGCTCCGGCTCGGGATGGAACCCTACGCACCGATAATCCCCAGCGCTAATCAGCTCCACCCCCACGCACTAACCTCACCACTCAGCCTTGCGTAGCGCCCCGCGCGAGCCGCCGCGCATGCGTCTGGGGGTGTGGGGGCGATGCCTCCATGCAAAACTTCACACAACTGTCACACAACGCGTCGTCCAAATACGCTATGTTGGTTTTAAGACGAAACAACGGAGAAATGGTTTTATGCAACTGGTCCATAACGAACTCGAAGAACTGATGATGGCGATGGTAGGCCTAGAAACCATGGCATACATCAAACCCGTCGTGGAAGGCGAGTTCACCAACTACATGGTCTACGCGGCCGATGGCACCAAGCTCGCCAGCTTCGAAACCCGCGAAAGCGCGTATTACAACGCCGTGCGTCATAACCTCGCCCCTGTGAGCATCCACTAATGCTGATTGAAATCACCGCAGTTCTTACTATTCTTTGGCTGGCAATCATGCACCGCTACCTGCGCCCAGCCCGCATCGTCATTCGCACCCGCCAAGGCAGATAGTCCCGCTCAAGCGTTCTGCGAGCGCAGGAACGCCTCGTTCGCGAAATAATGGTCTTCATTGATGAGCTGAATGCAGTTGTAGCCCAAGCCCTGCATATGGCTTTTTAGCGCTTCCGAATTTTCTGGCCATGCCTCGATCTGAAGCAAGCAACCATTATGGCGCAAGACATGCTCGGCGCCGCGCAGCGCCTGAATCTCATGGCCTTCCACATCGATCTTCATAGCAATCTTTTTGCCGCTAAGCGCGGCAAACATACCATCCAGCGTGATGGCATCCACCGTCGTGGTGGTTTTTCCTTCTCCCGTGGTGCTGATGCGGCTTTGTCCGGTGGATGCCTCGGGATATATCTCAAACAACACGGGCGCATTCGTATCAGAAACCGCGCAGTGATGCGCCCGAACGGTTGCCGATAGACCATTGAGGTATAGATTTGCCTGAAGCTGGGCATAGTTTCGTGAATCAGGCTCAAACGCCACCACCTGACGCACCATGCCCGAAGCGGCCATTTGCATCGTATACAGGCCAAAATTCGCACCAATATCGAAAAAATAGTCGCATGGGGTGCCCGTGCGCAGTTGCGACAGCAAGAAGTCAATCTGCGGCTCTTCATAGCCCGTGCAAATCACTTTACGGTCCACGCGGTTTCTGCGATCCAGAAGCCACGACAGGCCGTTATAAGGAACAATCTTCACATCTTTGCGCCACAGTCTGCGCGAATAGAAGCGTTTGCACTCAGAAACAATCGCGCGGCCAAGCTTGGAGCGTTTATAGGCGGGAGAAGGCTTTAACATCGGTGACTCCACAAAGGGGGATGGGATTAAATGCGGCGTTTAGGTGAGGCAGTGTGTATTTTTCCACCATCGAAATGCGGGTAGCGTAGGTTCAGGTCAATCGTTTTGCCGGCGCGGGTTTGGAAGGGTTCCACCACCTTTCTATCCGCGCGCATGGCATCAATACCCGACAAATGTAGCACGCCAATAGGCTCGTGCGGCATATAAGGTTCAACAAACAGCTGGCGCGCTTCGTCCCACATCGGTTTCAACTCACAGAACCAGTGCGCATAGACAGGCAGAAGCTCGGCTTTGCAGCCCTCAAGATAGACCGAGACGCCCAAGGCAAGCTGCTCTGCAGGAAAAATCTTCCCCTTAATCGTTGCTTCCACAACAAGGCGCTGCCAGTGCGCCCAATGCGGTGCCGAGGCTTTTAGCGCAAAACAGCCAACAGAAAGCACATACTGCAGGCGCAGTTTTTTAGCAGTGGCATGGCCAAACGCCCTGACGATATTGGTATTATAAAAACTACGAATCTTGTAAGGCCAGCGTCCAATCCAACTCACACGAATAGGGCGAGGGTACGACCGATCTGCCGTGGTGGTGAGTGCAATTCTATCCGGCTTTTCGGCGACTGCTTTTAAAAACATATCCACCCGCGACCAGTCCTGAACCCATGTGTCCGAATCCATCCATAGATAGGTGTCATATCCGGCAAACATTTGGGGAATGAACGGGCGGCAAACGCACGGTTTAAGGTAGTCGAGCCCTTTCACCTTGTGCAGCGGAACGCCTTTAGGCCAATCTGGTGCAACAATATGCGCGACGAGTGGTTTCAGTTCTTCCCGTTGTTCTGGCGAAAGACCGCCATCGATAATGCAGATATCCATTCCCGCACTTTCGGGAAAGCGTCGAACCGAGTGAATCCACTCGCGCAGCAGGGGGTAGTAATTCGCATCCGCGCCAGACACCAATGCAATCGATTTCATAGATTTCCTTCTGCGATTCGTAATGCCGAAGATTGCGTTTCACGGTTAAGCAGCTCACGTAAAGTGCCCATGTTCGTAACCAAATAGCGCGGCGGTGACAACAGTATTATGCAGCCTAAGCCGCCAGCGTTACCATCACCGGCACATGGTCGGATGGGTTGTCGAACCCACGTGCCTCGCGCACAATCAAGCCGGATTTTAGTGAATCTTTCAGCGCGGGCGTGAGCCAGATATGGTCAAGCCGCCGTCCGCGGTCGCTCGCGTTCCAGTCGCGGTTGCGATAGCTCCACCAGCTGTAAAGCTTCTGCTCGGCAGGCGTCAGCGCGCGCATCGCATCCACCCACCCCCCACTTAGCGCCTGCAGCTCGCGCAGCGAGTCGCGCTCGATCGGGGTGTGGCTCACCACATCGCGCAGTTGTTTGGACGACCACACATCATGCTCCTGCGGCGCAATGTTGAAATCCCCCACAATCACCACGCGGTCCGTGGCCTTTACCTCTTGCCGCGACCAGTCTTTCATCGCCTCCACAAACCGCAGCTTCTCGTCGAACTTCTGGTTTTGTTCGGGGTCGGGAATGTCACCGCCAGCGGGCACATAAAAATTGTGAATCACCACGCCGTTTTCCAGCTCCGCCGCGATATGGCGCTTCTGCCCCGTGCCGTTCATGTCGGTGGTGGAAAGCAGTTTCAGCGGGGTTTTGGAAAGAATCGCCACGCCGTTATAGCTTTTCTCGCCGCTGAACACGCAATGCTTATACCCCAAGCTGCGCACGATGCCGTGGGGGAACATGCTGTCCTCCACTTTCGTTTCCTGAAGGCACAGCACATCGGGCTTATGGGTGCTGATAAATTTGCCCAGCAGCCCTTCGCGGATTCGGATAGAGTTCACATTCCAAGTAGCAATTTTCATCGTGTGGCAAGTCCTATCGTGAGTTTTACAAATGGCCAGAGAATCAAGGCAAGCGCGCAGCCGATGCCGCAGGAAGCGCCAATCCAAACAATCGCCGCGCCCAGATCGCCCACGCCCGCCAGCGCGGGCAGCAACAGCCCAAGCAGCGCAGGCACCAGCAGCGCGCCCGTAAGGTTCTGTGCATCATCCACCCTAAGCGCGGTGGTGATGGCCACGCCGCGCATCACGAAAAACCCCGCCACCACGCCCGCCACAAACGCATATTCCAGCGGCAGCGGGCTCAGCAAGGTCATCACCACACCGGCCGCAAATCCTTCGCCTGCCTTGGCCAGCGCGTCGTCGGCGCGGGTGGTCAGCAATTGCATCACACTGGCGGTAATGCCGCTAAGCAGCACGGGCAGTGGGCGCATCGCCGCATCCGGCGGCAGCATCGTCCAGCCCAGCAGGGCGCACAGCCCCGCCATCGCCACCCAGCCCACCGCAAGCAGTGTGTGGTTCGCAGCCACCGCGCGCCGCGCGCCAGTGGCGGTGAAGCGTTCCGTGCCGAGTGGCAACTGCATGCTGCCGCCAAGGCCAGTCAGCGTCGCCACAATCAGCAGCGCATAGAGCAGCGCCACGCCAGAATTCGCAGGCAAGGCAGGCAGCAAGCCGTGCAAAAACAGCGGCGTCACCAGCAGCCCAACCCCCACCGATGCTACCACCAACCCGCCCACACGGGCACGCTCCAGCAGCGGTGCGGCCACCAGCGCTGCCACCAGCATCACCAGTGTCGTCGCCACAATGCGGGCGGTATTCAGGCTATCCGTCCCCGATTGCAGGCGAATCATCAGCAAACTGAACAGGCAGGAAAGCAGCAAAATCATCAGCAGCGTTGCCGCCGCGCGGCGGCGCGTGGGTGCCGCCAGCGGCGCAGGCGCCAGCATCAGCAGCGCCGCCATCGCCAAGGCAGGCAGGGCATATATTAGCATCGGTGTCATGCCGTTGTTATACCGCAATACGCGCTGATTACTACTTCAAACCCGTCATTCCCGCCTACGAGGGAATGACGATTATTTCTTTGTCACGGCATATTGGCATTTGCCGCCGTTGGTGGTAAACAATCGCCCATGGACACGGAAATTCTCATCGCAGGGGGCGGACTGGTCGGCAATGCGCTGGCAATCGCGCTGGCGCAAGGCGGCATCAAGGTGACCGTCGTCGACCCACTCCCGCGCGAACAACAAATCGCCACCGCGTTCGATGGCCGCACCTCTGCCATTGCCACTGGCTCCGTCCGCATTCTAGATCACATTGGCGCATGGCAGCATATCGCGCCCGAGGCACAGCCCATCCACGACATCCGCGTCTGCGATCAGGACAAAGCGGGCTACGTCCATTATTCCGACAAAGACGTGGGCGAGCCCTTCGGCTACATCATCGAAAACGGCGCCATCCGCCGCGGGCTCTATAAAGCGCTGGAGGCCACGCAAGGCATCACCGTTATCACCGGCAAAGTGGTGGATTTCGAACGCGACAGTGGCTGCGCCACGGGCATTTTGGAGGATGGCACACGCATCACCGCACCGCTGCTCATCGCCGCGGATGGCCGCTTTTCCAAACTGCGCGACATCGCTAAAATCAACCACCGCGTCATTTCGTATGACCAAACCGCCATCGTCTGCCTTATCGAGCACGAACACCCACACAACGGCCTCGCGCTCGAGAAATTTTATCCAGCGGGGCCATTCGCATTGCTGCCATTAACGCCCGATGCAGCAGGCATCAATCGTTCTGGCGTAGTGTGGACGGAGAGTGATGAGGATGCTCCGCACTACCTCGCGCTGAGCGACGAAGAATTCAACGCCGAGCTGCAACGCCGCGTGGGCGACGCCGCCACCAGCTATTGGGGCAAGGTAAACGCCACCGGCAAACGCTTCGCTTATCCGCTCAAGCTCATGCGCGCGGATGAATTCGTGGGTGAGCGTTTCGCACTGGTGGGCGACGCGGCACATGGCATTCACCCCATCGCAGGCCAAGGTGTGAACCTCGGGTATCGCGACGTGGCCGCCTTCGCAGAAATCCTCCTCAAGCAACATAAACTAGGGCTAGATTTAGGCGCGGCGGATGTGCTCGCTCATTACCAGCGCTGGCGCAAATTCGATTCCGTCACCATGACCGCCAGCACGGATATTCTAAACCGCCTGTTCAGCAATCACAGCCGCACCCTCTCCGTGCTGCGCCGCGCTGGCATGGTAGCGGTAGACCACATGCCGCCCCTCAAAAAATTCTTCATGCGCCACGCCATGGGCCTCATCGGCGACCTACCAAAAATGATGGAAGAAAAGAAGGCGGCGTAAAAAACATCCATTTTGCCACGCCACACAAAATCCAGTAAGCGTCTGTAAAAAATCAAAAATGTTTCACGTGAAACATTCCGCGGCAAGTGTCTGAATTCTAACAATCGTCATTGCGAGGAGCGTGAGCGACGGTGTGTGGCGAAGCAATCTATTTTTTCTTTGTCATTCCCGCGAAAGCGGAAATCTCCTTAAAGGGGATCCCTGCGTTCGCAGGGATGACAAGGTTAGGTGGTTGCCGCGCTCCCGTTGGTCGCTCGCAATGACGTTATGTGCGGCTAAAATCCAAGACGTAATCTGTCATCCTGAGCATGGGTGCGTGTCATCCCGAACGTGTTTCGGGATCCATCGCGGCGCGTCTGCGCCGAGTATTTATACTTAAGGAGGATGGATGCTGAAATAAATTCAGCATGACAAAGACCAGATTCCAGCTTTCGCTGGCCTGACGAATGGGGTAGGGTGCGGTGATGATGCATCAGGAATCTATGCCAACAGAACACGACATCCTCGCTATCCTAAAAACCCTTGTTGGGTTCCCCACCGTCAGTTCGGAATCGAACCTGCCGCTGATTGAATGGGTGGAAGATTTTTTGGACACTTACCAAATCCCTTACTGGCGCGTGAACGAACAAGGCGCGAAATGCTCGCTGCTGGCGCGCATTGGGCCCGAAGGGGCAGGCGGCATTGTGCTCAGTGGCCATACGGATGTGGTGCCCGTGAAAGACCAACCGTGGGACACCGACCCCTTCACCCTCACCGAAAAGGGCGATGTGTTCTATGGCCGCGGCACCTGCGACATGAAAAGCTTCGTCGCCCTCGCGCTCGCCCATGTCGAGTATTTCCAAAAAAAATGCCTCACGCGCAGCGTGTGGTTGGCGTTCTCGCATGACGAGGAAATCGGATGCCTCGGCGCCGCCCCCATGGCACAAGCCCTAATCATGCATAAGGCGCAGCCTTCGTTGGTGGTGATTGGTGAACCCACGCTGATGAAACTGGTCGGCGCGCATAAAGGCATCCTCTCGTTCGAGACGATTATCACCGGCCGCGAGGCACATTCCAGCATGCCCGAACAAGGCGTGAACGCCGTCATGCTCATGGCGGAACTGATGCATGTCCTCAACCAAATTGCCGCGTCCACACGCAGTGTGACGGACGCGGATTTCGCCGCCGTCACGCCCTATGCCAGCGTGCATATCGGGGTGGTGGAAGGCGGCACTGCGCGTAACATTGTGCCGCGCCATTGCCGTATTGCGTGGGAGGTTCGCCCGCTGCCGAATACGGACGTAGATGCGCTGCTCGCGCCGTTTCACGCAAAGGCGCGCGAGCTGGAAGCGCATATGAAATCCATCGACCCAGCATGCGGCATTGTCACCCGCCCGCTCACCAACGTGCGCGGCCTGCAAAAGGTGGCGGACGATGCGCCGCATCTGGCGCTCGCGTATCGCCTTGCGGAATCGAACCATGCGGATGCCGTGGCCTTTGGCACCGAGGGCGGCATTTTCCAAGGCCATGGGTTTCCCGTCATCATCTGCGGCCCAGGTAGCATCGACCAAGCGCACCAGCACAACGAATTCATCACCCGCGAGCAACTCGCCCTCGGCGCTGCCTTCATGAAACGTGTAGGCGAAGCTTGCGCTTCTTAACCATCGTACTATATTGGTTCTATGTTCACAAAAACCACGCATAACATCAAAATCACCGCCACCCCGCAATTCTTGGCGGAGCATTCGGAACCGTCCGACAGCCACTATGTCTGGGCGTATACGATTGAACTGGAAAACTACAGCGACACGCCAGTGCAGCTGATGAACCGCCACTGGAAAATCACCGATGCAAGCGGCCTCACGCAAGAAGTGCGCGGTGCGGGCGTGGTGGGTGAACAGCCCGTGCTGAAACCGGGGGAAGCCTATCAATATACTAGCGGAACGGCGCTGGCCACAGCCTCTGGCCTCATGCTCGGCGAATATGAAATGACCACGCCGGACGGGGTGCATTTCGAGGTGGAAGTGCCCGCATTTTCGCTGGATAGCCCTTACCAAACCGCCCGCGCAAATTAACGCATTTTTCTCGTAAACTTCATCAATTGTCACACAACTGTAACATCTTTTATGCTATTCTAGCAGCATAGGAGAAGTGAATGGCTGACGGCAGCGCACCCGATATTACCCAGCAGCTACTGCAAATGCAGTCGATGATCAACTCGTCGCAAGGCGGCGGGAAACGGGCGTTTTTGTTCGGCGTTATCCCGCTAGATTGGGAAGCAAATGCGCCATTCGCCATGCAGTCGCTCTCGCCCATCGCCAAAAACATTCCTGCAGCCTTCGGCGGCACCGGAAAATCCGGTGGGTTAGCCGATAAGTTCTTGCAAGCCATTGCCTCGATTCCAGAAGATCTGCGCAAACGCGCTTCGGAAGCGGGTGTGATGTATTCCGGCCCGCTGCCGGAAGGGTCGATGCCCGGCTCCAGTGGCATAAGTGGGGGCGGAATTGGCTCCTCGTACGGCGGAATGGAAGTTTAATTCCAACTAATATATATCCAAAGCATTGATTTTATTAAAATAAAGTAGCTATGCTATTTTTGCATGCCGCATCTGCGAAATGGGCGCTCCTCATTGGTCGCGATAAGGCGCATAACGCCCCCAACAGACATCACCGCCCATCGCGGACTAAAGACATTAGGGGACGACCATGACAACGACACAACGCATTACGGTACTGCTTCTTGGGGTGCTGCTGCTGTGTAGCGCCTGTACGCAAAACACCAAAACCGCAACCTTCATCACGCCAACCTCGCAACAAGTGACGGCGGTGAAATGGGACGAGATGGTGGCCGCAAGCACCACCGCAAAGGTGAGCAACGGTTCCCTCATCTCGATGCGCTAGGTTTTCTGTGGCATTGCGAGCGATAAAATTTCTTCCACAACAGCGCTTGCAATTTAAAAATCCCCCGATATATTGCCGACCCTGATTGGCACGCGGGCGTAGCTCAGTGGTAGAGTGTCACCTTGCCAAGGTGAATGTCGAGAGTTCGAATCTCTTCGCCCGCTCCAATCAAAAAAGGCGCTCCCGAAAGGGGGCGCCTTTTTTGATTGGATTGGACAAAGCGTACCTTCAGAGAACCCTCCGTTCGATTATTTCGTTAGCGAACCGCAGGTGAGCTTAAGAAATAACACGAGGGCAACGCCCGAGAAGCAAAACGCCAGTAGGCGTTTTGGACTGCGCAGCAGCCCGAAGGGTGAGGGTCAGGAGACCCGAATCAATCTCTTCGCCCGCAGGCGGCTGGCACAAGGAGATTCCTGCTTTCGCAGGAATGACAAGGTTTCCTGATAGGTTGATGTAGCCATCTTCGCGTCATGCCTCGCTAGGGCGGCATCCATCTGTTGTGGTGATGGGCGGTGGGTGTGACAGATGGACCCCGTCGTACGACGGGGTGACAAGGTGATGATGCGGATTTCAGCTTTCGCTTCGGTGGGGGGCTTGCTATAAGGGGGGAAGAAGAGGAATTCCCCGCATGTATACTGGCAAAATTGATCCCGCGTTGATTGAAATTCTGGTCTGCCCCGTCACCAAAGCACGGCTGACCTATGACGAGGCGGCGCAGGAGCTTATCTCGCCCGCCGCGGGGCTTGCGTACCCCATCCGCGACGGAATTCCGATTATGCTACCGGAAGAAGCGCGCAAGCTGGCCTAGCAGTGGGTTATGCGTTGTCCGTTGTTCGTTAAATAACGGTTTGTTTGAGTTTACACCGCGCTCTATTGCGGCTAATCCTAGTGCCTCGCTAAAAACTAACAACGAACAACTGGCAACTCTCTATGCTCGACATCATTTTCGTCAAGGGCGGCTGGGTCATGTATGTGATCGTCGCGCTCTCGATTTACGTCCTCGCCATCAACTTTTTTAAGGCCTACCAGTTCATCACGGGCGGGGTGTTCAACACCCAGTTTGTGGACCGTGTGATGACCCTCATCAAGCGCGGGGAACTGACGGATGCTTCCGGCCTGCTGGCGCGGGAGAAGGGGCCGATTGCGCGCATCATGCGCGTGGCAGTGGCAGGGGTGATGAACCGCCAAATCAGCATGAAAAGCCGCGAAGCGGAAATCGCGCGCGTGGGCTCGGCGGAGCTGCGCTATCTCGAATCGCATATGCGTGGGCTGGAAATGGCGTCCTCTGTTGGCCCGTTGCTGGGGCTGCTGGGCACGGTGATCGGGATGGTGCTGGCATTCGCCAAGCTGGCCGAGGCAGGCTCGCGCGTTGACCCGTCGCAACTGGCGGGCGGGATTTGGCAGGCGCTGATTACCACCGTGGGCGGCCTTGTGGTGGCGGTGCCCGCCATGGCCAGCTACTACCTCATCGACAGCCTGATTGAACGCGTGCGCGCCACCATGCGCGATGTGACCATTCAAATTCTGGCGCTGGAGGATAACTACATCCGCAACGAGCGCGAGCAGGAAAAACGCGAAGCCATCGAGCGCGAGGAACGCGCCCGAAAACTGATGGAAGAGCAAGCGCAAGCCAATGCTATTCCGCGCGGCGCACCGCAAAGCTCCAGCACGCTGCACTTGCTGAACCCGAGTTACAACAAACAATAAAACGATGCTCGTTGACGCAAACAGTTTGGGTGTGTCATTCCCGCGCAGGCGGGAATCGCTGCCGACATTCGGGATTGCTGAACGAGAGATTCCTGCCTTCGCAGGAATGACGTTGGAGAAATAATGGACTTCGAACGTACAGGAAAACGCTCGCCGGAAATTAACCTGACGGCGCTGATCGACATCGTGTTTCACCTCATGGTGTTCGTGATGCTGACAACGTCGTTTGTGGTGGCGGAATCGATGGAGCTGTCGTTGCCATCGGGCAAGTCGCAGCAGGCAGCGTCGGCGCAGGTGATGCGGATTATTCTGGTGGCAGATGGCGGACTGTTGGTGGACGACCAAGCCACCACGGCGGATGGGCTGAACAGCACGCTGGTTGACCGTTTGGGCAATGCGCCCGATACCAAAATTGCGATTTTCACCACCGCAGGCGTGAATGTGCAGCAGCTGGTGAATGTGATGGATATGGTCTATCTCGCCGGTGGGCATAACGTGCAAGTGGACAAGGTGATGTGATGGAATTTGTCCGCACCAGTCGCAAGCTCCGCCCCATCAGCATGGTTTCGCTGATCGATATTATTTTTACGGTGATTTTGTTTTTCATCGTGGCGGGGCATCTGGAAAAATTTAGCATCATCCCGATTGAGCTGCCCAAGGCGGATTCTGGCCAGCGGCTGGATGAAGGCCCCGTGGTGGTGATGCTGGGCACGCTGGGCGAAATCATCGTCAACGATGAGCTGTATAGCGAAGAACAGGTGGCCGCCGAGCTGAAACGCGAATTCGCGGTGAACCCCGAACGCATCGTGACCATCAAGGCCGACGCCAAGATGGACGCGAACAAGCTGGTGGATTTTCTGGAGCAGATTCGCGCGGCGGGCGGCAAGAATTTATCGCTGGTGACGCAATCTGGTGAAGTGGGGGTGAGCCAATGACATGGGGCCTCACACAAGGAATGCTGGGCACCGAGCATGAGAGCCTTGCGCCCTCGCTCGCGGCGCTGGGGCCCAACCGCTATTTGTCGCAGCGCGATTTTTTCTGGATGCTGGGGGTGGCGCTGCTGGTGCATCTTGCGGTGTTCGGCATCGCGAGCCTGATGCCGGAAAAGGAAGTGACCAATATTCCCGTGCGCGCCTTGTCGTTCAAGCTGGGGGATCAAGATCGCATCGCGGCCTATAGCCCTGTGGCCGCGCCAACGAATGAGGTGGCTGCACCAGTGATGCAGGCGATGGCGGAAGCGCGGGTGGCGGCAACCACGCCGCAGCCGCCGCAGCCAGTGGCGCAACCCAAGCCCGCGCCCAAACCCGTGAAGCAGCAGCCGCCAAAACCCGCGCCCGCGCCCGTGTTCAAGCCGATTATCGACCATCCGATGCCTGCGCCGCAGCAGCCCGCACCACCTGCAATTGCGCCAGTGCCGCAGCAATATATTCGTGAGGTGGGGCAGCCTGCACCGCTGGCGCCACTGCCCACCACCGCCGGCACACCGGAGGGTGCGGTGGGCGGTGCGGGCACGCTGAACACGCAAACGGAAGAAACCTCGCGCGAGATTCGTGAGCGCTACGAGCAGCAAATCTCCAGCTGGATTCAGCGCCACAAGCTTTATCCGGCGGATGCGGGCGGGCGTGCAGGGCGCGTGGTGGTGCGCATGCGCATCGACCGTGGCGGCACGGTGCGTTACTATGCGCTGGATGAATCCTCTGGCGTGCACGCGATTGATAACGCCGCGTTGGACATGATTCGCCGCGCCAACCCTGTGCCTGCCGCACCAGTGAATTACCCCGCGGGCAGCCTGATCGAATTCCTCATCCCCATTACGTTTCAGGCACCGCAATGAGTGAGCTGCGCTCCATTCTACTGTTCGGCGCGAATGGCCAGTTGGGCACGCGCCTGCACGCCGCCTGCACCGCGCGCGGATACGACGTGACCGCGCTTGACCGCAGCGCCTGCGACTTTGAAACGGCGGATGCAAAACGCATCGACACCGCGCTTCGGGCGGTGGAACCGCAGCTGGTGATTAACGCGGCGGCCTACACGGCGGTGGACAAAGCGCAGTCGCAGCCGGAGCTGGCACACCACATCAACGCGGATGTACCCGCATGGATCGCACGCGCGGCGAAAGCCTATGGCGTGCCCTGTATTCACTTTTCCACCGACTATGTGTTCGACGGCGTGCGTGGCCGCTACGCGGAAGACGCGCCCACCCACCCGCTGAATGTTTATGGCGCAAGCAAACTTGCGGGCGAGGAGGCAGTGCGCGCGGAAGGTGGCTATGTGTTCCGCCTGCAATGGGTATACGATACGCGCGGGCAGAATTTCCTGCTCACCATGAAAAAATTGCTGGCGGAGCGCGAGGAAGTGCGCGTGATTGCCGACCAGTTGGGCGCGCCAACGGCCGCGCGCGACATTGCCGCCGCGCTGTGCGATGCGTTGCCACGGGTGATGCGCGGCGATTTGCCACCGGCCATCTATCACTTGGCGGCGGGCGGCTATACGAGCTGGCACGGCTTCGCCTGCGCGATTGCGCAAACGATGGGCGTGGCAACCCGCATTCTGCCCATCACCAGTGCGGAATATCCGTTGCCCGCCACCCGCCCGCTGGATGGACGCCTGAACACCGAGGCGCTGGCCGCCCACGGCATCACCATGCCCCATTGGCGTGATGGGCTTAACGCACTGCTTCAGGAAAACGAAGGCTAGGCGCGCGATTGAGCGGTTCGCCGTTGCGCTTTGGCGCGCGGTTTGCATAACTGAAAAAAACAGATTGCCGAGAGATAGGACGAATTCATGACGCTAGCGCTACCCAAACCCCGTGCCATTTTATTCGATTGGGACAACACGCTGGTGGACACATGGCCGCTGATTCATCAGGCGATGAACATGACCCTGCGCCACATGGGCAAGCCGGAATGGTCGTTTGAAAAAGTGCTCGCGGAAGTGAAACATTCCATGCGCGATTCCTTCCCCGAATTGTTTGGTGAGCGCTGGAAAGAAGCGGGCGATTTCTACACCGCCAGCTACCGCTCCATTAACCTGACGCACCTGACGCCGCTTGTGGGCGCGGAGACGATGCTGGCATCCATCCCTCGTCCGGCGGTGTATACGGGCGTGGTGAGCAACAAACAATCCGTCACCCTGCGTCAGGAAGTGCCGCAGCTGGGCTGGGAGAAATATTTCAACGTGTGGATTGGCGCAGGCGATGCCGCGCGCGACAAACCCTATGCCGACCCAGCACTGCTGGCGCTGAAGGATTCCGGCATTGAAGCGGGCCCGCATGTGTGGTTCGTGGGCGATACGGGCGCGGATTTAGGCTGCGCGCAGAACGCGGGCTTTACGCCGATTCTCTATCGTCCCAAGGCGGTGGAAGCTGCGCAGTTCGACGGGTATCCGTTTGCGGCGCAGGCGAAAAGCCAACAGGAACTTCAGGCGTTGATTGCGGCTAGTTGCGCGGCGTAGCGAGCGTGTGCGCATCGCGCGCCATGGCATCCATCAGGCTGAACAGGCCTTGTGCATCCTCCGCCCCGATGAGGCTTTCCATGCGCCGGAATAATGGAATCAAGGCATCGAGATGATCGGCAACGGCGTGCGCGTTGTTGGAGATGGATTCCGTGTCGGCTTCGGGGGTGACGGCCGCGGGGGCGACAATGTCGCGCATGCCACCTGCGCCGAAGGGGCGCAAGTTCATGCCCGATTGCTGCTCGTGCAGCGACACGGCGGAGATGAGCGCCGAAGCAAGGATGCGCGGGATCAGGGTTTTGGCCACGGCGCGGGTGTCTGGCGTTTCGGTTTTCTCGCCCGCGCGTAGTTCGCTGGCAAAATGTTCGAGCAGTGCGATGTAGGTTGCGAGCGTGGGCAACAGCGCGTCGCGGTTATTGAGGGCGATGTCTGTCCACATCCGCGCGTTCGAGCGCGAAATGCGCAGGAACTGCGCCAGCACCGCATCCTGCGCGGTGATGGCCACGCCAAGGCTGTGAAAATACGACGCGGCCACAAAGGCAATCAGGTGCGGCAGGTGCGACACGAAGGCGTAGATCTGGTCGTGCACAGCGGCGGGCATGTGAATCACATCCGCACCCATGCCGCTCCATAGGGTTTCGATGATGGCGAGTGCTTCACTGTCGGTGGCTTCGTTCGGGGTGAGGATGCAGAGTTTGCCTTCGAACAAATTGCCGACGGCAGCATCCGGCCCTGATTTTTCACTTCCGGCGATGGGGTGCGCGCCTACCACCAGCGCGTTTGGCATTAAGCTGGCGATGCTGTCGAGCAGCGCTTTGGCCGACCCAATATCGGTGACGATGGTGCCGTTATCCAGCGCGGGCGCGATGGCGGTTGCAAGCGCGCGGTAGCTGCCAAGCGGTGCGGCGAGCACGACGATATCTGCTTCGGCCACGGCGTCAGCAGGGGTGGTGGCCACGGCATCCACCGCGCCGCGCGCGAGCAGATGTTCGGCGTGTGCAGGCACGGCGTCATAGGCGGTGATGACGCAATCGCCTTCCGCCTGCCGCAGCGCCAACGCCAGAGAGCCACCGAGCTGACCCGCACCCAGAATCGTGATGTTCATTTATGCCGCCACGGTCTGTGCGAAGCTGTTGAGCGCATCCAGCAGCAGGCCGTTTTCTTCGGTCGTGCCGATGGAGATGCGTAGATAGTCGCCAAGGCCGTAGCCGCCGACTTCACGCACAATCAGGCCATGCTTGGCTAGGTGCGCGTTCACTGCGCCCACCTGCGCGCCGAATTTCACCAGAATGAAATTGGTGTGGCTTGGCACAACTTCGTATCCGAGCGCGGTGATGGCGGTGGTGACGCGGCTGCGTTCCACCTCGTTCTTTTTACGCATCTCGCTGACATAGGCTTGGTCATGCAGCGCGGCGATACCTGCCATCATGGCGGGTGTGTTCACGTTGAACGGGCTGCGGATGCGGTTTAGGATGTCGATGATGGCGGCGGGGCCAAACGCCCAGCCAAGGCGCAAGGCAGGCAGGCCATAAATTTTCGACAGGGTGTGGAACACCACAGTGTTGGTGCCTTCGTTCACCAGTGCGGCGCCGTCTTCGCCGTTCTCGAGATATTCGGCATAGGCGGCATCTAGGCCGAGGATGATGTCTGCGCGCAAGTGTGCACGCAGGCGGCGCACTTCGCTGAAGGGCAGCAAGGTGCCGGTGGGGTTGTTGGGGTTGGCAAGGAACAGGATTTTGGTGCGCGGCGTGACGGCGGCGAGCAGCGCATCCACATCCGCCACCAGATTTTTCTCGGGCGCGGTGACAGGCGTGGCGCTGTTGCCTTGCGCGTAGATTTTATACATCAAGAACCCGTGCGCGCTGTAGAGCACTTCGTCGCCCAAGCCGGCATAGGCGTGGATGAGCAGGCCGATCAATTCATCCGAACCGCAGCCGCAAATAATTTGCGCGGCAGGTAAGCCGTATGCCTCGGCCACGGCGTCGCGCAGGGCGCTGTGGGCACCGTCGGGGTAGCGGTGCAGGTTGGCGGATTCCGCCGCATACGCCGCCACCGCTTTGGGCGATGGCCCCCACGGATTTTCGTTGGAAGAAAGTTTGATGACCCGCGCCGCGCCATCCGCTTTCGATTTACCGGGGGTGTAGGGGGAGATGGCGGTAATGCCAGCTTTTGGGGTGGGCGAGAGGGTCATAACTGCTCCGTTAGAAAACAAGGGGGCGCGGGTGGGCGCCGATGAAAATTGCGCCGTCGCGCTTGGTGACGAACCCGTCCACAATTTCCAGTGCGCCGTCGAGTGTCACGAAATAGCTGATGTCGTCGCCAGATGGTTCGGGGGTGACATCCGCCAGCGCCACGGCGGAGGTGCAATCGCTGGGCAGGATGCCTGCATCCGCCGGAATGGCGGCGAAGATGCGCAGGTTGGAGGCGCTATAGCTGCCAATATTTTGCCACCATGACGAACTTTCCGGATGCGGCAGCACCAGAATATTGCTCTGGCGGCGATGGATCGTATCCACCGCATCCAGCAGGGTGGTTGCTTTGGTGGTGGCCACCTGAAAGCCGAAATATTCCCGCGCGAAAAAGCGGTGCTCGGGGTAATTGCCGAGATAGGTAACGCTGAGCGGCGATTCGATTTGCGTGCTGCCGCCAATCAGTTGCCGCCACAGCGCCAGCGCCATGCGCTTGGACACCAGCGTGCCTTCGAAACGCTCGGTCATCGCGCGGTGCATGCAGCCTTCGCGCCCCGGACGCAGGTGGCAATTGCTTGGCCAGTTCTCGCGCTTCAGTTCCGCAACGGTGGCGATGATTTCCGTCCGCGCGATGAGCAGCTGGGCAATCAGCTCATCGGCCTGATCGATATACCCACGCAGTTCTTGAAGCCGTTCTTCAGGTGTTGTCATGGGGTTGGGTGTAATGGATAGCGCGCATGGGCGCAAGATGCTTGCGTGCTCCTTACCAATAATCCATGAAGCAAGGCGCGTTCTCGCTTGACGGAGCTATTGAGAATCATTATCAATGACGCATTCCCATGTTGATTCGTTTTATTTTCAGGAGTTCTGTTATGCGTACCCGTCTTTTTACTGCTGCTATCATTGCCACTGCGACGCTGAGTGCCAGCGCCGAGGCCAGTGAGCATACGCTGGTGCTGAAGGATCATCGCTTCACGCCAAGCGAACTGACCGTTGCAGCGGGCGAGAAAATTGTGCTCACCGTGAAAAACGAAGACGATGCACCGGCCGAATTCGAAAGCCACAGCCTGAAGCGCGAAAAAGTGATTAAAGGCAAGTCGCAGGCGGTGATTAAAGTGGGCCCGCTGGCCGCTGGCCGCTATGAATTCGAGGACGAGTTCCACGAGAAAACCGCCCAAGGCGTGCTCATCGTTAAGTAACCACAGGATTTCTTATGCTCGCTGCGCTTATTGTTGTGTTCCGTGAAGTGTTGGAAGCGGGGCTGATTGTTAGCATTGTGCTGGCGGCCACGCGCGGCGTGGCGGGGCGCGGCCGCGCCGTGACGAAGGGCATTGCAGCGGGCGTGCTTGGCGCCTGCGTGATTGCGCTGTTCGCGGATAGCATCAGCAACGCGCTGCAAGGCTCGGGGCAGGAGATTTTTAACGTGGTGGTGCTGAGCATCGCTGTGGTGATGCTGACATGGCATATCGTGTGGATGGCGCGCCACGGACGCGAAATGGCAGCGCAGATGAAATCCATCGGCGCGGATGTGGTGGCGGGGTCGCGCACCCTTGCGGCGCTTACCGTGGTGGTGGGCATTGCGCTGCTGCGCGAAGGCTCCGAAACGGTGCTGTTTTTGTATGGGATTGCCGTTTCCGGTAACGATAGCGCGGTTTCGATGTTCCTTGGCGGGCTGATTGGCCTTGCCGCGGGCATTGCGTTTGCCGCGCTGATGTATGTCGGGTTCCTGAAAATTCCGGTGCGCTATGTGTTTCAAGCCACGGGCGCGATGATTGCACTGCTGGCCGCGGGGCTTGCGTCGCAAGCGGCGTTCTTCCTTCAGCAGGCACAGCTGGTGAGCCTGCTTGAAGAGCCCGTGTGGAACAGCTCGGGCTTCATTTCCGATGAGAGTATTGTCGGCAAAGTGCTACACACGCTGATTGGCTACACGGCGGAACCCACGGGCTTGCAGCTAGCCGTCTACCTCGCGACACTGGCAACGATCTATGTGCTGATGCGCCTGTTCGGCGGGGTGGCGCCTAAAGCAAAGCTGTCAAACGCCTAGCGCGCAGCCTTCCGCGCGTCATCGAGCCTCAGGAAAGTAGCGTGGCCATCGGTCTTGACACCGTCGCGGCGCAGCACCATCCACACCGTGGCGAGGATGATTTTGATGTCGAGCCAGATGCTCCAATGGTCGACATACCACACATCCATCGCGAGGCGTTCGTCCCAGTTCAGGTTATTGCGCCCGTGAATCTGCGCCCAGCCCGTGACACCTTGCTTCACTTCGTGGCGACGCATTTCGGTGGCGGTGTAGTAGGGGAAATAGTCGTAGAGCAGGGGGCGCGGGCCAACGATGCTCATGTCGCCTTTAAGAATATTGATGAGCTGCGGCAGTTCGTCCAAGCTGTAGTCGCGGATGAAATTGCCAAAGCGGGTGAGGCGGTCGCCGTCGGATAACAGGCGGCCATGGTCATCGTGGCCGTTTTTCATGCTGCGGAATTTGAGGATGTAAAACGGCTGCTCGTTTTTTCCGGGGCGTTTTTGCTTAAACAGCACGGGCGCACCCATGGTCAGGCGCACCCCGATGGCCACCACCAGCATGATGGGCGCGAACACAACAAGCCCGCCCAGCGCGCCGCAAATGTCTAACAGTCGTTTTAAAGGATGTTTCATGTGGCCTATATTCGCCATTCCCCGAATTTGCGCCAGCAAATTATAGGGGAATCCATCTTCCGAATGGATCGCCCTATAGTTGCGTTGCAACTCGGGCGATGACAGCTTATGAAAGCGTCATGACCGCCTTACGTAACCTAACAGAAGCTGAAATGCTGGAGCGCGTGCTTTACCGCGACGCGATGATGCTGGTGCTGGATAAGCCCGCGGGCATTGCTGTGCACGCCACGGGGCACGACAAGCTGGCGCTCGACCAGAGTTTTCATCATCTGCAATACGGCTTACCGAAAAAGCCGGAATTGGCGCATCGGCTTGACCGCGGAACCAGCGGCTGCCTTGTGCTGGGGCGGCATCGCCAAGCGCTGATTAAGCTGGGCAAATTGTTCGAGAATAAGAAAATCGAGAAAACCTACCTCGCGGTGGTCGCGGGCGTGCCTGAGGAGCCGGAGGGGATAATCGATCGTCCCATCCTGAAATCCGGCCATGGCAGCTTATGGACCCTGAGCCTCGACCCCGCAGGGCAGGAGGCGGTGACACATTACCGCTTGCTGAAAACCAATGGCGCACTGAGCCTGCTTGAAATGTCGCCCAAAACGGGGCGCACCCACCAACTGCGGCTGCACGCGGCTTATGCGCTGGGCTGCCCGATTGTGGGCGATCCATTCTATGCGAAATCGGGCTCGTTTGCGGTGCCTGTGAAAGCGGGAGCAGCGGTGCCGCGCCCCGACAAAACCACCCGCACCATGCAGAATGTAGCCGCCTTGGCCGACCCCTATAGCAGCGCCCATTACCCCATGATGCTGCACGCCCATACCATTGATATTCCTCTGTATAAAAGCAAACCACCGATTCATGTGGAAGCCCCCGTGCCCGCCCCAATGGCGGCGTTGATGGAAGAAATTCGCTAATTTTAATGAAAAATTAAGCGCCCGTGCGGTAGGATGCGGGGATTGAACCACGAGGAACCGCCATGTCCAGTAACCTGCAACCAACCGAAGTGACGCATAAAGTGCGCATTGCCGCGGATGAAATTGCGCGGTTGGAACGGCAACTGGTGGGCGCAGGCATCGGCCTATTTGGTGCCGCGCGGGAAGAAGCCATTGCGGAAGTGGAGCGTGAGCTGACTTTTTACCGCGAGGGCGGCGACCTTGTGGAAGACAGTGCCGTGGTGATTGTGAATGAGGACGGAAAATCGCGCGTGCTTACCATCTCGCATTTTACCAATAACCAAATCGACGTTGCATCGATTGTTGAATCGGGGCGCACCACGCTGAAGGCTTCGACGATTCTGGATAAGGTATCGCTCACAGGTAGCGTGGATGTGGTGGCAACGGATCCTGAGATGGCGAAGCAAATTCGCGAGGCGGTGGTCAGCCGTTTGAAAAATAACCTTACCCACGAGGAAGCGCTTAGCCTTCTTGAAGCAAAAGACATGTTCGAGTCTTGCTTGCTAAGCGATGGGCGGCTTAGCTCGCGTGACCGTCAGGCGATTGCACAAAGCTTGGCGCCAGAAGGCAAAGTGGTGCGAACCATGACGCACGCGATCGAAACCAGCAAGGAATTAGACGTGCTGATTGCGCACACCAAAGACGAAGCGCTCAAGACGCGCTACAAGGACTATCAGCAATATCTCTTTGCCAATGGCGATATGGACAACGAATACGCCATGCGCGTGCTGCAGGATAAGGCGGGCGCGAACACCGTTATCGTTAATCGGGAAACGGGCGCACGCATCCAGACCACGCAAATTAGCAGTCAGGGCGGAAAAGTTCGCTTAGCTTGCATCGCTGAGGCGCAGCAAGTGATTGCAGAAAACGATATCAACAACACCGTTCGCATGGTGGACTCGCCAGAAATTACGCAAGCGCTGAATGAAACTATCTCGGTGATTCTCAAAGGCGAGTTTACCGAGAAAGAAGCACGGCTTTTGGACAATGTGCGCAAGAGCATCGAGCAATATGCCACCAGTGAAACGCTGAGCGAAGAGGGGCATAAGAAAATTATGCAGGCCATTAACGCCGCCAAAAAAGAAGGCGCGCTGGAGCGGTAATCGCGTGTGCGTAGCCATAAAAAAAAGGCTCCTTGCGGAGCCTTTTTTGTTTGGGGTGAATGCGGGTTATTCCCCTTGGCTGGCGCTGAAGCCTTGCTTGCCATCGAAGGTGTAGAGCGTTTCGATTTTCAGGAAATCGATGCCCTTGTCCGCCGCGCGGGAAAGCAGGTCGGAGACATCCTTCAGTGTGGGGGTGATGCCGCTTTTTGGCATGAACCGTGCGCGGAAGCGGTCGGTCACGTCCATCTCGGTGATAATATCCGGCCAGACTTTGAGGCCTTTGCAGGACAGCATGGTAAGGCCAAGCGCGTCGGTAGACAGGGCGCTAAGCGACTCGCCAAGGTCGTTCACGTTGGTGCCAACCCAGCGCACAAACAGATCGAGCCCGACCAGTTCGCGTTTCTCTTTGGGTTCGGCCATCACGGCGTGGCTTGCGGCGGAGCCGTGGGTTTTTTGGTATTTCACCACGCGGTAGGTGGAAGGCTCCTGCCCGAGGCGGTCGATCACCGCTTGCGCGAATTCCTTGGTGCCCACTTTTTTCTTCGACATGTCGTTGAAAATATCCACCGTGTGGATGCCGTCCTCGATGGTTTTGAGCCATGCGTTGTGCAGCTTGCTTGCTTCCTCTGCAAGGCCGAGATGCACGCACATCATAATCGCGCCATGCAGCAGGCCGGAAGGGTTGGCAATGTCTTTGCCCGCAATGTCCGGTGCGCTGCCGTGGATGGCTTCGAACATCGCGTAGTTCGCGCCGATGTTGGAGGAGCCAGCAAGACCAACCGAGCCCGACACTTCCGCCGCGATATCCGAAATGATGTCGCCGTAGAGGTTCTCGGTCACGATCACGTCGAAGATATGGGGTTTGCTGGCGATACGCGCCGAGCCGATATCGATGATGTAGTGGTCGGCTTCGATTTGCGGATAGTCCTTCGCCACGCGGTTAAACGCATCGTGGAACGCGCCATCCGTCAGTTTCATGATGTTGTCTTTCGACATACAGGTCACTTTTTTGCGGCCATTCGCCACCGCATATTCGAACGCATAGCGCATGATGCGCTCCGTGCCCGAACGGGTGATCATCTTCACGGATTGGAAGGCGTCGTGCGTTTGGCGGTATTCAATCCCTGCGTACAGATCTTCCTCGTTCTCGCGGATGATGACGAGGTTCATGTTCGCATGCATGGATTTGATGTAGGGGTGAAAGCTGACACAGGGGCGCACGTTGGCATACAGTCCAAGCGATTTGCGCATGGTCACGTTCAGCGATTTATAGCCGCCGCCTTGCGGGGTGGTGATGGGTGCTTTCAGCAGCACTTTGGTGCGGCGGATGCTATCCCACGCTGCGGGGGGGATGCCCGTCGTCACACCTTTTTCATAGAATTTCTGACCCACTTCGATCGTGTCGATGTTCAGCGGCACACGCGCTTCGGCCAAGATTTTCAGCACCGCTTCCATGATCTCGGGGCCAATGCCGTCGCCGTACGCGACGGTGATGGGGTGGGCTTGCGGTTTCTGATTCAATTGAACAACGGACATAGCGGACTCCCTAAAAAATGCATTGCCAGCAGGGAAGCACAGCCACCGCCCGCGCGCCAGAAAAAGCCAGCATCCCCCCACCAAACCACACGCATAAGTGGTGCGATGTGGTTTTTCGGTGCCGAAATGATGAAAATCATGCGGTTGTCATGATATTGTCATGAAGCAATGTTATGGGCTCTGCATGGAAAACGCAGATGAAATGGCATCCCCTAAAATAAGCGAAGAGCGCATGCGCGAACTTATCGCGCGTCTTCATCCAGATCGCGAGCTATACTCTGGTCGCCAGTTCTTTAAGAAATTGCAGGAGCGCCATGGCGTAAATGGCGTGCTTTCCTTTATTGAAAAAGCGTCGAATGCGCTTGATAAGCAAGACGGACTAGATTTACACTTTGATTTTGATGAAGCAGAACGCGCTGTCTTTAAAAGGACATACCTCAATTTTATCTCACGAAAAGAGTTTCTCAATACGATTGCGTGGGGCGTGCCTGGTGCCATATTTGGCGCTTATGGGATTGCTGGAACGCTAGAGCAAATTAGCAATCCAGAAGAACCAAAGCCCTCTGATAGTGCAGCTGGAAAAACAAAGAATTTTATCGATGCGTACCTCTACCCGCCTGCTGAGATATTAATAGGCGCGGCGCTCGTCAATGAGAGTTATGAAAAAATGCTTGAGATAAAACTTGAACAGATTGCGGACGCAGTAGATGTGTTAGGCGAAAAAATACAGCGTGAGCAAGCGCGCATCAACACCAGCGGCGGCCGATACTAAGCCGCTAGCGCCTGTTTTACAGCGGCTAATGCCGCGTCCAGTTTGTCGCCGTCGGGGCCGCCGGCTTGGGCGAAGTCGGGGCGGCCACCGCCACCTTGACCGCCGACCGCAGCCGAGGCCGCGCGCACCAGCGTTGGTGCATCCACTTTGCCCGCGAGCTCTTTGCCCACCGCCACGATGATGGAGGCTTTGCCTTCACTGCTGGCGAGCAGCACATTCACTGCATCGGGGTTCTTCTGTTGCATGCCGTTGGCGAGGTCGCGCAGCGATTTCGCATCCAGCTCGCCAAACATGCGCGCGGCGAATTTCACACTGCCGATGGTTTCGATGGTGGGCTCTGCCGCCCCACCATTGCCGCCGCTGCCTGCCATTGCCAGTTGCTTCTTGGCGTCGGCCAGTTGCTTCTCCAGCTTTTTCTTTTCGTCCTGCAGCGCGGAAACTTTCTCGGTGATTTCTTCGGGCGTGATTTTCAGGATGCTGGCCAGCTCGCGCACCCGCGCTTCCTGCTCGCTGGCATAGGCATATGCCCCCGCCTGTGCCACGCCTTCGATGCGGCGAACCCCTGCGGCCACGGCACCTTCGCTGATGATTTTGAACATGCCGATATCGCCCGTGCGGGTGACGTGGGTGCCGCCGCAAAGCTCCAGCGAATACACGCCGCCTGCATTGTCTTCGCCCATGTTCAGCACGCGCACTTCCGCACCGTATTTCTCGCCGAACAGCGCCATGGCGCCTGCTTTAATCGCATCGTCCTGCGACATGAGGCGGGTTTGCGCGGCGGAGTTTTGCCAAATCAGGCGGTTCACTTCCGCCTCGATCGCGGCCAGTTCCTCGCGGGTGATTTGTTTCGGGTGGGTGATGTCGAAGCGCAAACGATCTTCCGATACGAGCGAGCCTTTTTGCGTCACATGCTCGCCCAGCAGGTTGCGCAGCACGGCGTGGAGCAGGTGGGTTGCGGAGTGGTTGGCGCGGATACGGTTGCGGCGCTCGGCGTCCACCACCAGTTCCACCGAATCCCCCACGCGCAGCGTGCCTGAATCCACCGTAACGGCGTGGGCATGCAAGCCATCCAGCGGTTTTTGCGTGTCGGTAACGCGCGCGCTGGAGTGATTGGTGATGATCAGCCCCACATCGCCCACTTGGCCGCCGGACTCGCCATAAAACGGGGTTTGGTTTACCAGCACATGGCCAGTTTCGCCCGCGTTCAGGGCGGCCACTTCCGCGCCATCCTTCACCAGTGCGGTGATTTCGCCCTGCGCAACATCCATGCTGTAGCCAAGGAATTCTGTTGCGCCCACGCGCTCTTTAATGTCGAACCAAAGCGCGGAGGTTGCGGATTGCCCCGAGCCTTTCCACGCGGCGCGCGCGCGGTCTTTTTGTTCCTGCATGGCGGCGTTGAAGCCGTCCAAATCCACCGCGATATTCTCGCCGCGCAGAATGTCCTGTGTTAAATCCAGCGGGAAGCCGTAGGTGTCGTACAGCTTGAAGGCGGCGTTGCCCGAGAAGGTGCCGCCGCTGGCGAGGCCGGATTTTTCTTCTTCCAGAAGTTTCAGTCCGCGCTCCAGCGTTTCTTTGAATTTTTCTTCTTCGAGTTTCAGTGTTTCCACAATCGTCGCTTCCGCGCGCTTCAGCTCAGGGTAGGCGCTGCCCATTTCCGCCACGAGGGTGGGCACCAATTGATGCATCAACGGCGTTTTGCAGCCGAGCATGTGGGCGTGGCGCATCGCGCGGCGCATGATGCGGCGAAGCACATAGCCGCGGCCTTCGTTGCTTGGCAGCACGCCATCCGCAATCAGGAAGGAGGAGGAGCGCAAATGATCCGAAATCACGCGATGGCTCACGGCGTGAGCGGGCGCATTGTTTTTAGAGAACTCCTGCGACGCATGGATGAGTGTTTTGAACAAATCGATGTCGTAGTTGTCGTGCACGCCTTGCAGCACGGCAGCTAAGCGCTCGATGCCCATGCCAGTGTCGATGCTGGGTTTGGGCAGGCTGATGCGGGTGTCTTTGTCCTTTTGCTCATACTGCATGAACACGAGGTTCCATATCTCGATGAAGCGGTCGCCGTCTTGTTCCGCGCTACCAGGGGGGCCGCCGGCGATATGCGCGCCATGGTCGTAGAAAATTTCGGAGCAGGGGCCGCAGGGGCCCGTGTCACCCATCGCCCAGAAGTTGTCGTTGGTGTCGATGCGGATGATTTTGGACTCTGCGAGTCCGGCGATTTTTTTCCAAAGCGATGCGGCTTCATCGTCCGTGTGATAGACGGTGACGCACAGTTTCTCAGGGGAAATGCCCCAGACCTTGGTGAGCAGTTCCCATGCATGGGAAATTGCCTGTTCCTTGAAATAATCGCCGAAGGAGAAGTTACCCAACATCTCGAAGAAGGTGTGGTGGCGGGCGGTGTAGCCCACATTGTCGAGGTCGTTATGCTTACCTCCGGCGCGCACGCATTTTTGGCTGGTGGCGGCGCGTGGGGTGGCGGGTTTTTCCGCGCCCGTGAAGATGTTTTTAAACTGGTTCATGCCAGCGTTGGCGAACATCAGGGTCGGGTCGTTCTGCGGCACCAGCGAACTGCTTGGCAGCACCGTATGCTGCTTGCTGGCAAAGAACTCCAAAAATTGACGACGGATATCGGATGTTGTTGGCATGGCAATCTCACTGAAATGGAAGCAAATGGATAACTTCCGCGTGCCGCGGCGGCAAGCTTTTTTGTGCTATTGTCTTTTATTCTTGTCATGCCGTCGCACGACGGCATCCATCTGTCATAAGCACAGGCGGCGCAAGTAACAGATGGACCCCGTCATACGACGGGGTGACAGGCTTTTTTGGTTAAACCGTCACCTCAATTCCGAGAAGTGCAGCAACTATCTTGTCATCCCGACTTTTTTTGTCATTCCCGCGAAAGCGGGAATCTCCTTTCGCTAAGGAGATCCCTGCTTTCGCAGGGATGACAAGAATGAAATGCTAAACCGTCACCTCAATCCCGCGTGGGGTCGCAGACCCCCGCACCATGCCTTTGCTGTTGAAGGGCATGGCGATGTTGCCTGCGCCGTCCACTGCGATGAGGCCACCGCTGCCACCCAAGGGACCAACATGCTGGTGGATGACGGTGCTGGCGGCGTCGGCAAGCGGGGTGGTGTGATATTCTACCAGCATTGCTAAGCGGCTGGCGGCAGCGGTGCGGATGAAAAATTCCCCCGTGCCGGTGCAGGAAATGGCGACACGCGCATCCGCCCATGTGCCCGCGCCGATGACGGGGCTGTCGCCCACACGCCCCGCGCGCTTGCCTGCAAGCCCGCCCGTGGAAGTGGCCACGGCAAGCCGCCCATGCACATCCCGCGCCACGCACCCAATCGTATCCCCCCCTGCGGAGGAGGCGTGTTTTGGGGCGGAGTGTGCGTGGATGTGATAGTCTGAGGGGACTTCCTCGAGCTTCTGTTCGCGTAGGAATGTTTCGGCGCCTGCGCCTACTAGCAGTACGTGGGGGGTGCGTTCCATCACCGCGCGTGCGCCGAGGATGGGGTTTTTAACGCCGCGCACCGAGGCGATGGCGCCTGCGCGCAGCGTTGCACCATCCATGATGCCAGCATCCAGCTCCACATGGCCGTTGGCGGTGGCAACCGCCCCTTTGCCTGCGTTGAACCAGCCAGAATCCTCCATCGCGGCGACAGTGGCGGTGACCACATCCAGCGCGCTGGCACCGGCGGCGAGGGCTTCCGCCTGCTGCGCCAGCAACGTGCGCAAGAATGGCTCCTGCTTCTCCGCAGGGCCTTCACGCACGTCGTTATAAGCGCCGCCATGCAGCGCGAGTGCCCAGTTGGTCATGGAGTAAAACTATGCAGCGTCGGCGGCGGAGCCTTCGGCGTCGTCCACGGGCGAACCTTGCAGCGCTTCCGAAAGCGTGCTGGACTTGCCGCGGATTTTCTTCTCGATTTCCTCAGCCACCTTCACGTTGTCTTTCAGATATTGGCGGGCGTTCTCTTTGCCTTGGCCAATGCGCGTTTCGCCGTAGTTGAACCAGCTGCCCGATTTTTCCACGATGCCCGCTTTGATGCCCAGATCAAGCAGCTCGCCTTGTTTGCTGATGCCTTGGCCGTAGAGAATATCGAACTCCACCGTTTTGAATGGCGGCGATACTTTGTTTTTCACGACTTTCACGCGGGTGAGGTTGCCCACGATTTCTTCCTTGTCCTTCAGCGCGCCGATGCGACGGATATCCATCCGCACGGAGCAGTAGAATTTCAGGGCGTTGCCGCCGGTGGTGGTTTCAGGGTTGCCAAACATCACACCGATTTTCTGGCGGATTTGGTTGATGAAGATAACCGTGCAGCCCGTGCGCGAAACCGCAGCGGTAATCTTGCGCAGCGCTTGGCTCATCAGGCGTGCTTGCGCACCCATGGTGGCGTCGCCCATTTCGCCTTCCAGTTCGGCCTTGGGAACGAGTGCCGCCACGGAATCCACAATCACCATGTCGATTGCGCCGGAACGCACGAGCGTGTCCACGATTTCGAGCGCTTGCTCGCCCGAGTCAGGCTGCGAGATGAGCAGTTCGTCCACGTTCACGCCGAGTTTTTTCGCGTAGGATGGGTCGAGCGCGTGCTCGGCATCCACGAACGCACAGGTGCCGCCGGCTTTTTGGCATTCCGCGATACAGTGCAGGGTGAGGGTGGTTTTACCCGAGCTCTCTGGACCATAGATTTCGATGATGCGGCCTTTGGGAATGCCGCCCACGCCAAGCGCGATGTCGAGCCCGAGCGAGCCGGTGGAGATGGTTTCGATCGCCACTGCTTGTTGCTGGCTGGAAAGCTTCATGATGGAGCCTTTGCCGAAGGTTTTTTCGATCTGCGCGAGGGCGGAATCGAGGGCTTTCTTTTTATCGGCGGCTTTAAGGTCAACTTTTGCGACGGCGGACATGCGGTTCTCCTGCTGAATGTTAGGCGTAAATTTGTACACCGCGCCGCGGCTGGCGACAACGAGAAAATAAGGGTTATGCAGGGAAAAATGCGGCTGCGTGCGCGGCGTTATACGGCGGGTTGATCCAGCACTTCTTTCGCCTTGCTTGCCAATTGCTTGAGGGTGAAGGGCTTGGGCAAGAAGTTGAAAGTGCGTTCGGTGCCGTAGGTGTCCACGAAGGCATCTTCCGCATAGCCGGAGATGAACACGACCTTGGTGTTCTTCATCCGTTCCGTATGGTTGGCGATGAGCGACTCCACCATTTTGGGGCCGTTGATGCCCGGCATCATCACGTCGCTGATGATGAGGTCGATGGGGCCGCTATACTCGGTGAAAACCTCGATCGCGTTCTCGCCGGAATCGGCTTCCAGCACTTCATAGCCTTTGTTGCGCAGCGCGCGTGCAGCGAAAATGCGTACTGGCGTTTCGTCCTCCACCAGCATGATGGTGGCGCGACCGGTGAGGTCGCCACCGGATTTTTCTTCCTGAAGTTCGGGCGCGGCTTCGGTGGTGGCGTCGGCGTCGTAGCGTTTGAAATAGAGATGAAAGCTGGTGCCCACGCCCAGCTCCGTACGCACAAAAATATAGCCGCCCGTTTGTTTGATGATGCCGTAGCAGGTGGAGAGGCCAAGCCCCGTGCCGGAGCCGATTTCCTTGGTGGAAAAGAACGGCTCGAAAATGCTGGTGACGATTTCGGCAGGGATGCCGCTGCCCGTGTCACTCACTTCCACCAACACATAGTCGCCCGCGGCGATGATGTCTTCTTCCGTGGGGGCGATGAGCCCTGCGGGGATGGAATCCGCGCCGCTGATGGTGACGTTGCTGGTGCGAATGGTGAGGGTGCCGCCTTCTTTCATGGCGTCGCGCGCATTCACCGCGAGGTTGATGATCACTTGCTCCAGCTGGCCTTGGTCGGCTTTCACCATGCCCAAATCGCGGCCATGCTGCATGTTCATTTTGATGTTCTCGCCAATCAGGCGGCGGATGAGGTTCGACAATTCCGCCAGCACTTCAGTCAGGTCGATGGTTTTGGGCTGCAGGGTTTGGCGGCGCGAGAAGGCGAGAAGCTGGCGCACGAGGTTGGCCGCGCGGTTCGCATTCTGCTTGATTTGCATAATGTCGGCAAAGGAGGGGTCGCCCGCCTGATGGCGCATGAGCAGCAGGTCGGAGAAGCCAATCATCGCGGTGAGGAGGTTGTTGAAGTCGTGTGCCACGCCGCCTGCCAGCTGACCAACGGCTTGCATTTTCTGGCTATGGGCAAAGCGCTGCTCCAGATTTTTTTGCTCGGTCTGGTCGAACAAATGCAGAATGGTGACGGGTGCGAATGCTGCCCCCGGATGCATCTGTGTCATGTAGGTGAATGCCACCACTGGCTCGCCGTGGCTGGGGCGCAGGGTGAGCGAGAGCGGGGCAACGGCCGCACCGCGTGTCAGCTGCGACAAGGCTTCTACAAATTGCGGGCGGTCTTCGCTGTCGATCAGGTCGGCAAAAGCGAGGGGGCGTGTTTCTGGCAGGCTGTTACGCAGCAAATCCAGAAAGCTTTTGTTGGCCTCGATGACGTTGCCTTGGTCGTCCAGCCGCAGCACCGCGATGGGCGACGACTCGATGAAGTTTTCGATATGCAGCCCCGAAGGCTTGGGGTCGTTGAAGGTGAAAGACGCGGTCATGGGGAATCCATTAGTTCAGGGGCGAAGTGGCCATTAAGGTGCCGGCGCTGCCCGTTACTTTGCCGTTTGCGTCCCGCGTCACGGTTTGCGACAACACGCAGCTCACCAATTCGCCGCGGCTGTTTTTGATAACGGCGGAGCCAGAAAAATCGCTCAACATATAGTCGCTGGAGACAGGCGTTTCATTCAGTTGCGCGAGCAAGCTGGCGAGGGTGAGGTTCGCGGAAACCACGCCACCCGTGGCGTAGCCTGCAATGCGCTCGAACGCCTGATTGGCATATTCGATGCGCCCTGAAGCATCGGTGGTGTAATGCCCGACAGGGGTGGAGGCCAGCAGGTGATCGAGTTTTTCAGGCGAGGTGGTGCGCAGCATGTCGGGCATCACTTGGGTGCCGGTGCGCTCGCCGCGATATTCCCGCCCGCGAATCATCATGAAGCCGCTGGGGCGGGTGAGGGGTTCGGTGGTTAGTACGTAATGGCGTTGTGCGCCCGAAGGTGCGGTGATGGGGAACACAAGGCGCTCGGCCACGTTGCTGTAAATCGCGCCCATGATGCGTTCTCTGTCCACGGTGCCCACGCCGCCGGTTTTGAACACGGCCTCCAGCGCTTTTGATTCCGTGGTGCCAGTGCCGAACAGGCGGCGCAGCCCTTCATCGGCATAGACAATGGTGCCGTCGCGGCGGACGAACAGGCAGAAGCTGGTGCCAAGCGCCAGCGCCTGCGAGAACATCATGTTCTGGTATTCCGTGGTCATCACCAAATCCAGCGTGCGCTGGGCGTTCAGCACGGTATAAACCCCAAGAACAGCAACAAAAATGGCGAGCCCCAGATGGGCATAATCCGTGCCAGAGATGGCGGGGGCAACGGTGAAAATCAGCAGGGCGAGCACGATGAGGCAGAAGGCGAGCACCAAGCGTGAACTATGCGACCGCCGATCCCGCGGCACAAAATCGAGCTGGCTTGAGCTAAAACTGCTGCTTTCCTCAAATCGCATCGGCAACTCCCTCGTGTGCCCATGCAGAATAGCGAAGTGCGGCGGCTTGGCAATAGGTTTCGCGGGTTAGGGCTAAACGCCTTTTTGCAAAATCACATCCGTGGGCAGAATCTGCTCGATTTCTACCAGCGGTAGCTGCTCGATCTCGCGGTAATAGGGCAGGAAATCGGGCGTGGTGCTTTCCAGCAACTGCTCGAAACTATCAATCACGAAATAGTTGTTTTGGTAGGTATCGATGCGGTATTTTTGGCGCATGATGCGTTTGACATCGTAGGCGATGTGGGTCGCTTTCTCGCTGAGGCAATGGATGGATTCCCCGACCGATGAAGCTATGCCGCCACCGTAAATCCGCGCACCTTCGGGCGTGTTGACGAGGCCGAATTCGATCGTGAACCAGTACAGCGCCTCAAGATACGGCAGGTAGCCATGCTGCTGCGCCTTGATGCCGCCGCGGCCAAATGCTTCTGAATAATTCGCGAAAATGGGGTTGGCGAGCATGGCCACATGGCCAAACATTTCGTGGAAAATATCGGGTTCCTGAAGATAGTCGATTTCCTCCGGCGTGCGGATGAAGGTCGTCATCGGGAATTTGCGCGCGGCCAGCATGGGGAAGAAATGTTCTGCCGCCACCAACCCCGGAACGGTGACAATTTGCCAGCCCGTCAGCTTCATCAACCGCTCGTTCACGCGGCCAAAATGGGGAATGCCGTCTTCCTCGGCGAGGCCGAGTTGTTCGATGCCATCCAGATATTCCTTACAAGCGCGGGTTTGCACCACGGGCATGGTGCGCTTAAAGAGTGTGCGCCACATATCGTGGTCGGCGGTGGTGAAGCTCTCCCAATCGAAATCGATGGTGCCGTCGGGGTTGGCGTGGGCGTAATCGCCGCGTAGATGTTTAGGGGCTTCTTTTAGCACGACCATATCCATTTCTCCGGATAAGTGGGTGAATCAAGACGCACCATGCTCGCGGATGACGCGGGGCGGCGCATTGACTTACCTCAAGCCTTATTCCGGCAATGCTGTTACCTAGAATAGCTGCACTATAGCAGTTCGGTGTGCTATATCCAGCCTTTTTGCCCCTTTCAAGGGGTTGCGCACGCCCGCCGATGCCGCTATGCTGCCCACCATTTCATTCAAGGGAGACCCCAATGGCACAGGCCGCATTGCATACCCCCACCGATACCGACATCAACCCCATGGGCACCAACGGATTCGAATTCGTTGAATATGCCAGCCAGAATCCGGCAGAGCTGGAAAAACTGTTCACCACCATGGGCTTTTCTAAAATCGCCAAGCACCGCTCCAAGGAAGTGTATCTGTGGCGTCAGGGGGATGTGAACTTCATCCTCAACGCGCAGCCGAACAGCCATGCGGAAGCATTCTATAAAGCGCACGGCCCATCCGCCAACGCGATGGCCTTCCGCGTGAAGGACGCCAAGAAAGCGATGGAGCGTGCAAAATCCCTCGGCGCGGAAGTGATTGAAAGCAATGCAGGCCCCATGGAGCTTGCCATTCCCGCCATCGTGGGCATTGGCGGCAGCTTGATTTACCTCGTCGACCGCTATGGCGAGGACAGCATTTACGACGTGGATTTCGTGCCGCTCGAGGGCGTGAACCAGCGCCCGCACGGCAATGGCCTCACCTACATCGACCACCTGACGAATAACGTGGAACGTGGCAACATGGACAAATGGGCGGCGTTCTACGAGAAGCTGTTTAACTTCCGCGAGATCCGTTACTTCGACATTGAGGGCAAACTCACTGGCCTCAAATCCAAAGCGATGACCAGCCCTTGCGGCAAAATCCGTATCCCGATCAACGAATCTTCGGACGATAAATCGCAGATCGAAGAATATCTGCGCCAATATAAAGGCGAGGGAATTCAGCACATCGCGCTGGCGACAGATGATATTTACGTGACCGTGGAAACGCTCAAAGCGCGCGGCGTGGAATTCATGGGTGCGCCACCAGCGACCTATTATGAAGCGGTGCCCAAGCGCTTGCCATGGCAGAACGAAGACATTGCCCGTCTGCAGAAAAACGGCATCCTGATCGATGGTGCGCCAGAATCCAAAGAAGGTTTGGGCGATGGTGGTATCCTGCTGCAAATCTTCACGGGCACGGTTATTGGCCCCATCTTCTACGAAATCATCCAGCGCAAAGGCGACGAAGGTTTCGGCGAAGGCAACTTCCGCGCACTCTTCGTATCGATTGAGGAAGACCAAGTGAAGCGTGGGGTGATTTAATAGGAAGAAGAATGAAGGAGTGGCATATTGCCGTATACATCATGGCGAGCCGCAAAAACGGAACGCTGTATGTTGGCGTGACATCTAATTTAATTCATAGAAGTTACCAGCATCGGAATGAAGTGATTGAAGGCTTTACCAAAAAGTATGGGGTGCATCGGTTGGTGTGGTTCGAAGCGCATGAAACGATGGAAAGTGCAATTCGTAGAGAGAAACGTTTGAAGAAATACAAACGCGAGCAGAAGGTTCGTTTAATCGAAATAGAAAATCCAGAATGGAAGGATTTATATGAAACGCTATTCTAGTTCGTCATCGCCCGAGTTGCAAAGCAACTATAGGGCGATCCATGCGTTAGTAATATGTGGGGGGTGTTATGGATTCCCCTATAGTTTTGTTTCACAAAACTCGGGGAATGACGGAGTAAGCGCATGAGAAAATATATCACTTTTCCCCGCGTGGCGGGCACGGCGTCGCGGCAGTCGCATTGTGATTTGCCGAAGGGCACGTATGAACGCGAGTTCGGGCGCGAGGGGTTCTTTGGCCCCGTGACCCAGCTGCACCACACGCACAAGCCCACAGGGTGGATTGCGTG
>JACCDH011487703.1_pt1 | contig 91286 bp, 99 predicted proteins | sample 7442481 | NCBI WGS metagenome assembly JACCDH01 (sample SAMN15323433, study PRJNA562643) | freshwater metagenome | isolation source: river surface water | place: USA:Blue River Watershed | collected 2017-08-15 | reverse complement strand
CCAGATTTCACCACTGACTTATAAAACCGCCTACGGACCCTTTAAACCCAATGATTCCGGATAACGCTTGGATTCTCCGTATTACCGCGGCTGCTGGCACGGAGTTAGCCGATCCTTATTCTTACGGTACCTTCAGCTTTCCTCACGAGGAAAGGTTAATTCCCGTACAAAAGCAGTTTACAACCCATAGGGCCTTCAATCCTGCACGCGGCATGGCTGCGTCAGACTTGCGTCCATTGCGCAATATTCCTCACTGATGCCTCCCGTAGGAGTCTGGTCCGTGTCTCAGTACCAGTGTGGGGGATCTCCCTCTCAGGACCCCTACCCATCATAGCCTTGGTATGCCGTTACCATACCAACTAGCTAATGGGACGCATGCTCATCTTGTACCGTTGGAACTTTAATAATCAAGAGATGCCTCTCGAAGATACTATGAGGTATTAATCCAAATTTCTCTGGGCTATCCCTCTGTACAAGGTAGATTGCATACGCGTTACGCACCCGTGCGCCGGTCTCAAGTTAGCAAGCTAACTCTACCCCTCGACTTGCATGTGTTAGGCCTGCCGCTAGCGTTCATCCTGAGCCAGGATCAAACTCTTCATCGTAGTTTGTTATAAATGATATAAAACCATTTAAATATTATCGACGATATCTCTTTTTTTGCTAGGTCTAATTCGTATACTCAAAAAAGTCTTACTCTCTCTTTTTGTATGCTGTCAATCCAATATGTCTATGAACTTTTTATATTATTAAAACCAACACTCCAAATACCATTCTCGGTGTTAGCGGGTGCAAAAGTAGCACTTATTTTATAACCTCCAAAACTTTTTTTGCTTTTTTTTCAAAAAAATTACAACTCGTTTCTAATCAATTTATTATAAAAAACAAATAACTACAAACTTCCTATTTCTAAAGGACCGCAAAGATAAACAATACTAAACTTCTTTTCCTAATTACTAAACATCTTTTTTTTATGTTTTTTACAAATCAATAACTTACAAGGAGTTAGGTGGTGGGTGATGGGTGGTGGGAATTACGAATTATGAATTACGAAACTGGATGGGCGGCTTACGAATTTGAAGATTTGAAAATAGGATAATTTGAAAATGAAGTACTAGGTACGATTTAGGAGTTACGAAGCACGAGTTACAAAACCAACTTGAAACCTAAAACTTGAAACCTGACACGAGGCGAAGCCGAACTTAACTACTTACTCCATACTCCTCACCCCTCACTCCCAACTACTAACTACTAACTCCTAACTACTAACTACTAACTACTAACTCCTTCTACAGCCCCGGGTGAAACGGCAGCTTGGCATGTGTTAAAAAAATAAGAACACCGCGCTTGCAAAGCGACCAAAGAAGCGCTTGCAAAAGATAGTGTGACTTTTTTAATAAAGGAAAACTACAGTGAAACACAGGAATGGCTGGTTATTCGAATCGCAAGGCACGAACAGGTGTAATTTTAGTAATAATATAAGAAGGAATTAATAAGACTAAACCGCATATGAGAACCGTACCTATATTTAAAAAAAGAATGTGTAATGGATTTATAACTACGGGCGCAACAGCCACGTAATAACTTTCGGGGTTTAATTTAATAATACCAAATTGTTTTTGAAGAAACAACAAGAATAAAGCTATACTATTACCATAAAGCAAACCTCTGGAAATTAAATGTAAGGCGTTATATATAAATATCTTTCTAACAGACCAATCTGATGCGCCTACTGCCTTTAGCAACCCTATTAATTGTGTGCGCTCTAGAATAAGCACCAATAAAGCAACTATCATATTTATAGTAGCAACAACAATCATAATAATAAGCACAACAAGAATATTAAAATCAAACAGTTTTAGCCATTCGAAAATACTTGCATATTTTTCTTGAATGGAAATGCTATTATATGTGGGAGGTATAGTTTGATATACTTCTTGTGCAATTTGTTCCATTTTAGTGAAATCATCCACAAAAACTTCATAGGCTCCAACCTGATTTTTTTGCCATTTATTAATGCGTTGAATATGCTGAATATCTCCTATAATATAAGACGAATCAAATTCCTGAAAACCTGAATTATAAATCCCCACAATGGTAAACTTTCTTATACTAGGACGCTTTCCTTGTTCTTTCATAAAGAATGTATTAAAAGCATCGCCTAGTTTTAAATGCAATCGATTGGCTAAAAATGTTGAAATAAGAACTTGATTTGTAGTTGTATTATCAAATTTAGGCATTTGACCTTGCACTAAAAATTCTTGTAACTTAGACCAATCGTACTCTCGTCCTACGCCTTTAAAAACAATTCCTTCAAATTCTTTTTCTGTTCTAATTAAACCGGCTTTTGTTGCTACTTCTTGCACATGTGCTATGCCTGGATGATTTTTAAGCTTGACAAATAGTTGTTTTGGCATATCAATGGGTTGGACCGTAACTTGAGATTGGTTATCATCATAATTTGACACTATAATATGCCCATTAAAAGCCGCGATTTTTTCTCTAATTTTTTGTTGCAATCCTATTCCTGTAGCTACTGCGACGATCATCATAAGAATACTCAAGGCAATTGCTAAGATGGCAATTTTTATAATTGGAGAAGAAACACTACTTTTATAGCTTTTAGCAGTGATTAGTCTTTTGGCTATGAAATATTCTAAATTCAAATTTGTATGAAATCAAAATTAATTTTCAAAAATACATTATTATTTTATTCCTTACTAATAATTTCATGTGGTGGTCCAAAATTTGCAACTACTACTCTATCCAAAAATAACAACGCAAAAGACACTTTACTTACTTATAAAACAGGAAGAATAATTTGTGGGGCAGAAAACTCAGAATACTACTTACCTTTACTAGCTTCTAAAAGAGTAGGAATTGTTACCAATCAAACCGGCATGTTAATTCTAGATTATGACAAGCAACTGTCTATTGTTGATTATTTAGTATGGAAAAAAATTGCTGTTCAAAAAATATTTGCACCCGAACATGGTTTTAGAGGAACCGCTGATGCTGGGGAAGTGATAAAAGATGGAAAAGACACGCAAACAGGTTTGCCAATTATTTCCCTTTATGGAAACAACAAAAAACCTAAACCTGAGCAATTAGCAGATATTGATATTTTAGTTTTTGATTTACAAGATGTGGGAACTCGTTTTTATACCTATATTTCTACACTACATTATGTAATGGAAGCTTGTGCAGAAAACAACATTCCCCTTTTAGTTTTAGACAGACCTAATCCGAATGGCGCTATTGTAGATGGCCCTATATTAGAAAAAGAATACAAAAGTTTTGTAGGCATGCATGAAATTCCAGTTTTGCACGGCATGACGATTGGCGAATATGCACAAATGATTAATGGAGAAAAATGGTTAAAAGACGGTTTACAATGTAACTTAACTGTAATTCCATGTTTAAACAATTCGCACGATATGAAATATAGTTTACCTGTAAAGCCCTCTCCTAATTTACCCAATGACCAAGCGATTAACTTGTATGCAAGTTTGTGTTTTTTTGAAGGTACAAATGTGAGTGTAGGCAGAGGCACTGAAAAGCAATTTCAAATTTATGGTTCGCCATTTTTACCTGAAAATGAATTTGATTTTAGTTTTACTCCGAAGCCAAATTTTGGCGCAAAAGACCCCGTACATAATGGAAAACTATGTTTTGGGGAAGATTTAACCAAAATTAAAAAAGTAAATCAATTGGAATTAAAATGGCTTTTGAAAGCGTATAGCAAAACCACAGACAAAACCGTATTCTTCAATGATTTTTTTACCAAATTAGCCGGAACCAAAAAATTACGCGAACAAATTGAAGCCGGAATGACCGAAAAAGAAATTAGAAAAACTTGGCAAGAAGGTTTGGAGCAATTTAAAAGAATGAAAAAGAAATATTTGATTTATGAGTGATGGGTGTTGGGTGTTGGATGATGGATGTTGGGAAAATAAAACACAGAATTAATTAAATAGATTTCAAACGGAATGACAAAATTATCGATAAAACTAAACACTTTTAACAGGATACTAACCATTTCTTAAAGTGGCAACTTCTCCTTCATTTTTTCCACAATATTAAAAGCTGCTGGGCAAATAGCTACATTTTTTAAGGTCAAATCTGAAATTTGTTGAAACTTTTTTCTATCGGTGTGTGGAAATTCTCTACACGCTTTTGGGCGAACATCGTAGATAAAACATTTGTTGTCACTATCTAAAAACGTACACGGAAGACTTTTCAACACATAATCGTTATCTTCATCAATGCGAAGGTATTGGTCGATAAATTGTTGTGGCTTCTGACGAAAACTTTTTGAAATACGTTCAATATCAGCCGAAGTAAACAATGGCCCTGTTGTTTTGCAACAATTGGCACATTCCAAACAATCCGTTTTTTTGAATTCCGCATCGTGTAAATCTTGCATTACATAATCTAAATTCTTAGGCGTTTTCTTTTTTAGCTTGTCAAAATACTTTTTGGTTTCGTTATGCGTATCTTTGGCAAGTTTTCCGAGTTCGTTTAAATTTGGCTTAAGCATTTTATGAATTTTCTGCTACAAAGTTACGATTTTGAATTTCGAATTTAGAATAACGAATGTTGAATTTTGAAATACAAACCATGAAAGACCTTTTCGGAAAAGCTATTTTAGATTACCAAACGAATAATTCTCCTGAAGATTTAATTACAGAAACTTCTATTTCGGAAGCCGATGAAATGAGTGTTGCCTATTTATTTCGTGAGTATAAAGAGATGCCTAAACTGGAACAAAAAGCACTTCAACTCGTAAAAGGAAAAGTGTTAGACATAGGATGCGGCGCGGGAAGTCATGCCTTGTATTTGCAAGAAAAAGGTTTTGATGTGACCGCTATTGATATTTCGGAACATGCAATTAAAACTTGTAAATTAAGAGGGTTGAAAAATTGTAAAGTTTCGAATGTTCTGGATTTAGATGCTACTGAAAAATTTGACACTATTTTACTGTTGATGAATGGCACTGGAATATTCGGAAAAATGAATCAGATTTCGAAGTTCATGCAAAAATTGAAATCACTTTTAAATGATGACGGGCAAATTTTAATTGATAGTTCAGACTTAATTTACATGTATGACCAAGATGAAGAGGGCGCTTACGAGGTTCCTGCAAATGGTTATTATGGCGAACTAACATTTACCATTCAATATAAAGGAGAAACGGAAGATACTTTTGATTGGTTGTATTTGGATTACAATACACTTCAAAATGCGGCGATTGCCAATGGTTTAGAATGCCAATTAATTTTAGAAGGAAATCATTTTGATTATTTAGCGAAACTAACTTTATAAATCCCAAAAATTAAATTCCAAATTCCAAAGAAAGAACAAGGTCAATTGTGGAATTTTTATATTAGAATTTATTAAGGAATATTCAAATATTTATGCGTTTGCAACGAAACTCTCCATTTAGGATTATTCATTACATATTCTACAATTAAAGGCGTCATTTCTTCTTTTTTGCTCCATTCGGGTTGTAGAAAAAGAATAGTATTCGCATTTACTTTTGCTGCTTGTTCTTCTGCAAAAATAAAATCGTGTTTGTTATAGATAATTACTTTTAATTCGTTAGCGATAGCATAGGCGCTTTGAACGGGAAATTTGTTTTTCTTTGGTGATAAACAAAACCAATCCCAACTTCCCGTAACTTCATACGCTCCTGAGGTTTCAATATGTACCTTGCATTTTTGCTCTTTTAGTTTTGATGTCAACAAATTCATATCCCATGTTAAAGGTTCTCCACCAGTAACTACTACTGTGTCAGCATATTTTTTGGCATTGGCAACAATTAAGTCTATATGCGTTGGCGGATGCAATTCGGCATTCCAACTTTCTTTTACATCACACCAATGGCAACCCACATCACATCCTCCAATTCTTATAAAATAAGCCGCTGTTCCTGTGTGATACCCTTCACCTTGAATCGTATAAAACTCTTCCATTAGTGGAAGCATTTCTCCTTTATCTACGGCTAATTGAATTTCTTTTGATAACATATTTGAATTATAATGCGGGCAAAGATACGTATTTATTAAAAATTACAACTTGTTTTTTAGCAATGAAAAAAGCCGATAACAATTGTTATCGGCTCCTACATATTGATTTACAATTATTTTTTTAATACTTCTAAAGATTCAGACACGTATTTATTAGTTGGATCTAATTTTTTAGCTTCTTCAAATGCAGCAATTGCTTTTGCTTTATCCGTTGCAGCATAACTCGAACCAATAAATTGGTATGCATCTAATAAATTTTTCTTAACTGCTTCTTTTGATAATTCAGCTTCACCTTTTTCAGTTACTACTTTTACATAGCCTTCATAATCAGCTACAGCAAGTAATTTTGCAGCATCAGTTCCATGTACACGATTTAATTTCCCTTTATTCAAATAAGCATCTTGTGTTTTTGGAGAAGCTTTAATAACTTCGGCATAAGCTGCATTTGCTTTTTCAAATTCCACTGTTAGTGTAGCTTTTTGCTCAGGTGTTTTGTCAATTGATCCAAATAAAATACAATTTCCATAGTAATAATTATCTAGAGCAAATGATTTTGATGCTGGATTTTTAATGGCTAAATCTAATAATTTAGCTGCTTCAAAATACGCTTTTTGTTTGTATAATTTTACGCCAATTTCGCTAAATTCTACAGACAACTTTGTATCAAGCTCAGCTGCTTTTTGTAAATCTATAACTGATTCGTTGAATTTAGTAGCATTTGTAATTACACCATTAGCATCCATGGCAGAAGCTAATTTCGCTTTTGCTAAATACAAATAATCTCTTCCTTTTATTTTTCTTTTATCTGCTTTTGCAAAAAACTCATTAAATGCTTGAATAGCAGCGTCTGGTCTACCTGTTTCAATATATGCATACCCTAAGTATCTATAAATTCTTGGATTTACTTTATCCATTTTTTGAATCATAGTAGCTTCAGCTTCTAAAGCTTTCCAATCTTTTGTGATGATTAAGAAATCTGCATAACGCATTCTAGAATCTACAGAAGTATCGGTTAAGCTCATGTATTTTTTATACTCGTCTAAAGCTTTAGCCGTGTTTTCTTGATATTTAGCAGGTTCATTGTATCCCCAAGCAAAATAGGTTTCTGCTAATTCTCTATGCGCTGGACCATAATTAGAATCAAGCGTAATCACTTCATTTATCGCTTTTATTGATTCATTAAACGCTCTAGCATTTCGAGTTATCATTGCCAATTGTAATTTAGCACGTAATAATGTGTTGTCTAAATCATATGCGTTTCTGTACGCCGCATACGCATCATTTGTATTTTTGTCTGCAAAATAAGCATCTCCCAAAGTCAAATGAGCTAATGCCGATTTCGGATCACTAGCTATTGCCTTTTTTCCAGCTTCTATAGCTTTACTGTATTCTGGATTTTCTTGGTTTAAATAAGCACGTGCAATAAAGATTTGTTCTTCTGTATCTTTCTTTTTTGCATTCTGCATAGCTATTGCTATATTGTTTTGTGCACTTGTTTTGTTTCCATAGATTAAATCTACATGTGCTAAACCAATATAATTTAAATGACCAGCGTCTTTCACACCTTTCCCTTTTTCAAAATAAATTTTTGCAGAATCTTGTTTTTCTAAAGCTAAATATACTTGTCCTAAGTAAAAGTAATTACGTCCTTTATCTGGTGCTGTTGATACCAAATTTTTTAATGACTTTCTTGCTTCAGAGAATTTCTCTGCATCAATGGTCTTTTTTACTTGCTCTAAATCTTGTGCATAACTCCCAAATGTAGTTGCTAAAGTAACAATACCTACAAAAATAGCTTTTCTCATTTTAAATCCTTTTTATATTTTTTTTCTAATTCTAATTTCTCTTGTTGGAATTTCATGAGGCAACAAACCTGATTTTAAAATTATTCGTTGTCCTACATTTCCTGCTACAAAAGATGCAAATCCCATGCCTAAACCTGTTTTTCCTTGATAATTTAACAAAAATATTTTTCTTGTAAAAGGATATGAATCTAAGGCAATATTGGTCTGCGTTGGTTTTACAGCTGTTTTTAACTCTTTTCCAAGCGCTAAAACAGTACACTTTTTTATTAAATTTTCTGTTTCAGCATCAGTATTGGTTAACCAATTAACCCCTACAAACCCAATAGCATTTTTATTTTCGGACACAAATTTAATAACTTCATTAGTATTTTTAAGTGCTTTGATGTGAGTTTTTCCAATTTTTTTTATCCCTGCCTGTTCCATTAAGTAATTCAAGATACTCGAATTTGCATTATCAAAAACCAATTGTTGCGTTGTTTCTTGTCCACGTAATGCTTTAAATACTCCTTTTATTGTGATTGACTCTACTCCTTGTGCCTTATTCACTAAAACAGCTATGGCATCTTTCGCAAAAGGGGTAATTTTACCTGGTATATATTTAGATTTGAAAACTAATTTTTCATTTTCGTTTAGCTGTCTAGGCAAAATAACAAAATCTGCTTTACCTTCTACAATCGCTTTACTAATCTCAATTTCGGGTTTGGCAACTAACGTTATTTTTGCATAAGGATATTGACTTTCAAACACTTGTTTTTGTTCTTCCATTATGGGTAACAAAGTTTCATCTACATATACCACTAATTTCCCGGTTGTAAACGTCTCTTCTACTTCATTTTTGGATTCTTTCTTGCAGAAAACAAATGTTGTAAATGCTAATAAGAATAAAAAAATAGTATATTTTTTAAAATACATCACTCTTCTGTTTTTAATAATCTATAAAATCGAATGCAACCATATACAATTAGTAAAATACCAAAATATACCCTACTCTTGTAAGCTACAGTTACGGGCATTGCTTCCCAGCAGATAAATATTCCTGCTAGAATAAAATAGGCTATAATCATAAGAAGTCCAAAAACAAACAGAAATCGCTGTTTTGGCGATTTCTGTTTAAAAATATGAATTAAATTATTCATCATACTATTCAGCCGAAATATGGAATTTTAATGGGAATGAATAATATACTTTTACGTTTCTACCATTCATTACACCCGCTTTCCATTTTGGTGATTTTTTAATTTGTTGGATTGCTTTATCCGCTAAACGATAACCTTTTGGATTTTCTTCTAACACTTCAAATCCACTTAAAGAACCATCTTCCATCACTACAAAACGAATACGAACAGTACCATCTAATGATTCTTCTAAATCACCTAAGCTACCTAATAATCCGTTTTGTACTTTTGTTCTAAATGCATTAATACCACCTGGTGGTTCCGGGTTAACCTCAACAGATGTAAAAATTTGATTATAATCTGTATTATCCGCATCCACTTTCTGGTTACTATCTGAACCGTCTAAATTTAAATCGGCATCGGCATCTGAAGATGCTTTTACATCTGTTGCACCTGTTTTTTTATCTTTTAAATCGTCAATGGTAGGCGGTGGTGTTTCCACAGTTTCTTTATCAACAACCACGGGAGGTACAAATTTAACCACGTCAACAATTGATTTCGTTTGCTTTACAGGCTCTGCCTTTTGTTCGATGATTTTTTTTGGTTCATCTTTCTTAGGCTGCTCAATACTTTTTAATTCAACTTTTGTTATTTTTTCTTGCTCACTAGCTTTCAATATTTCTTGATAATAAAGGTAACCGTAATATGAAAAAACTAAAACAGCTGTAAAAAGAAAAACAAAAAACAATGATTTGATTGTTGTTTTAGGATTTGTTTGTCTTAATTCATAAGCTCCATAACTTTTGTTACGATCAGCAAACACGGTATTTAACCAGCTATCCTGAAATAAGTCTATTTTCGAACTCATATTTTACAATTTAAAAGTTATGTTATTTAATTCCTTTATCTTCAAGCATTTTCAAATCCTCTGGAGTAGTATCTACTATGGCATATACTTTAGTTTTAGTAATAGCCATTTCATCTAATATGTCAACTAAATTTTTATAATTTGAAGATTTTGTTGCTTTAATTAATATTGTTAACCCATCTTTTTCTGGATTACCCCCTAAACCAGCTACTCTAGCTTTAACAGCTTCTTGCTTTTCTAGAATAATTTTTCTGATACCTTTTCCACCATAGTTCTCTACTTTTGGTGTACCTTCTTCTGGTTTTGAAGTTTGTCCAATGTAATAAACTAATTTATTATCACTTCCTAACACTACTGTCATAGTTCTCCAAGCCGGTGTTTCAGGTGGTGGTGCATCTTCTTTTTTATCTTTATCTTTATCTGGTAAGGCTAAATCCATTGATTGTGGCTTAGACAATGTAGTGGTTAAGATGAAGAATGTAATTAACAAGAAGGCTAAATCCACCATCGCTGTTAAATCTACCCCAGGGTTAGATTTTTTACTTCTTACCTTGCCGCCTTTATCGCCGCCGCCGGTATTTAATTCTGCCATGTTATTTTCTTATTATTCAATTAAAAATCTTCACTTCTTAAACCTGTTACTAAGTAAAAATTATTTACTTTTTGCTTTTGCATCATGTCTAAGACTTTTTTTACTGTAGGATATTTTTCTTTACCATCTGCTTTGATTGCAAAGTGTAAATCCTTCATTCTTAACTCTTTTAATGCTTCACGAGAAGACATTACCCAGTCTGCTAATTGACTATTAGAAGAATCTGCAGGCATTTCATATGGAATCCCTGTTTGTAATCCTTCTTTGTTTCTGTCAGCACCTGGTAAAGCAATTAGAGATTTTAGCTGCGCTAAAGAAACTCCAAACCCATCAACCAAAGCAAACTTCGCTTTTTCTTCTTCAGAAAATTCCATTTTGTACTTTTCAGCCATAATTTCAAGTGCTTTCACTCGAACATCACGGTCTGTCATTCCAAAATAAACGGCACTATCTCCAATAGTAATTGTTGCTAAATCTTTTTCAGGCAATTTTGCTTGAACTGTTGAAGCAGGAGTATCTACTGGTTTAGGCTCAGGAACTTTTGCTGTGGCTGTCATGATAAAAAAGGACAACAATAGAAACGCTACGTCACACATAGCCGTCATGTCTATTTTATTGCTCTTTTTTGATATTTTAATTTTTGCCATCTTGTTAAATTGTATAAATTAATTATTTATTTCTGTTGAAAGCTTGCGTAATTGCAAAACCTGCTTCGTCAATATAATAAGTTAATGTATCAATTTTAGATGTAAAATAGTTATATGCAATAATAGCGAATGTAGAAGTAGCAATACCTGTCAATGTATTTACAAGTGCCTCAGAAATACCAACTGCTAAAGCTGCTTGATCTGGAGTACCAGCTGCACCTAACTCTTGAAACGCTTTAATCATACCAGAAACGGTACCTAATAATCCACAAAGTGTACCAATAGAAACTAAAGTAGATAAAATTGTCATATTTTTTTCTAACATTGGCATTTCTAAAGATGTAGCTTGTTCAATCTCTTTTGTGATATTTTCAGTAGCTTTTTCCACATCTAAACCATCTTTTTTTACTTGTTCAGATTTTAATAATCCTGCTTTTACTACGTTTGCAACTGAACCTTGTTGTTCGTCACAAGCAGCAAGTGCAGAGTTTATATCTCCTGACTTCACACTTGAAATTACGTTTTTAACAAAAGTGTCTAAATTTCCTTTTCCAGAAACTTTAGATAAAACTATAAATCTTTCAACAGAGAAAGTAATTGTCATTAATAAAAAGCCTAATAATACAGGTACGATATACCCTCCTAAGTACATTGTTCCTAATATGTTTTTTGGAGCATGTTTTTCAGCATCATTAAAATTACTTGCCGAACCTAATACAAATGCCCAAACTAGGAATCCTACAATAATACATGCAATAATTGCAATAACTGTAAACATTCCAACTCCTTTACTTTCTTTGTTCTCTACAGAAACGTTTAAATCCTGTGCCATTTTCTTAATTTTTAGTTTAAATTGATTAATACTTTTTTTATTTAATATGGATTTTTGTTAAGTCGCAAATTTATGTGAAATAGAGTTTAAAAAAAAAATAAATTCATAAAAATTAACATTAACATAATTTTAAAAACAAATATTGTACCAAAATAAGATTATGTAACATTATTTATTCTTTAACAAAACTAAGTTTTCATTCAAAAAACATGAATATTATATTTGTTATCTTATATAATACTCTGAAAAAAGGATTTAATTATTGCATTATTTATAATTATTTTATTCGTTAAAAAAAAATAAAACCGGTTTGAAAAATATTTTAATTTACCTGTAATATCTCATAAAATAATTTATTTGAATGAATTTTATTTATTTTAGGAAACAATTTAGTTTGAGTTTAGTCATTCTATTAAAATATTTTAAGACATTTGTTTCATCGTGTTTTGATTCTTTAAACAAGAAATACTTCATGATACTTTTTAACATATAAAAAAGATTCTAAATGAGTAACTCTATTATGCTTATGATATTTTGATTAACAAACACATTTGCGCATAAACTCTAGTGAAGATAAGCAATACCATATAACATTAAAAAACAAATGATTATATACACATGAAAAAATATACTATTCAAACAACACCCTTCATGGTTCCTACAACAGATGGAAAAACAATTGCTGAGCACCACGGTTTAGCAAGCACATCTAATACTGAAATTTCAATTGCCCATATGATTGCGCCATCAGGCTGGAGTGAACCTTTTCAAACACCAGAATTTGATGAATATACTTTTATTATTCGCGGAAAAAAACAATTTATTATCGAAGAGGAACAAATTATTTTAGAAGCTGGTCAATCTATTAAAATTGAAAAAAATACAAGGGTTCAATATTCCAATCCATTTAACGAACCGTGTGAGTATATTGCCATTTGCAAACCTGCATTTGATTTTACAAAAGTACACAGAGAAGATTTTTAATTTCTTTGAAGTAAGTCTAAAATTTTTGTTTCAACTTCTTCAGAATTCCATTTGTTTTCAATGTCGGGCATTTGCATGATTTGTTCCATAATTTGATTTTGGAAATCGCCTATAGCTAATGCTTCAGAATATGGTTGATGACTGAAAGTTACTCTACTATATAAAGGCACCCATTTTTCAGGATGTTTTTCTGAGAACCATTTTTCAATTTTCTTTTGCAATAAAAATTTAGCATCTGCTGTTTTGGCACTCATTTCCATAAAATTGCGATAAGAAAGTTCAGCAATTGCGTCTGCATTAGGTTTTCTTGCCAATTGATATTCTTTAAATATAGTGGTCCAATCATCACCATATTGGTTAATTTTTTCCATCAATATGGTAATGTCTTCAAAACCGGCATTCATACCGTGCCCATAAAATGGAACAATAGCATGCGCTGCATCACCAATAAGTGCTACTTTATCTTCAAAAGCCCATGGATAACATTTCATTGTGACTAAATAGCTTGTGGGATTTCGGTAAAAATCCTCTATCAAATTTGGCAATACTTCTTTTGTATCTGGAAAATATTCTGCAAAAAAATCAACTAGCTTTGATTTATCTTTTAGAGTTTCGAATGAATTCTCACCTTGATGCGGCATAAACAGTGTACAGGTAAATGTCCCATCTGGATTTGCTAAAGCCATAAGCATAAAATTACCCCTAGGCCATATGTGTAATGAATTTTTATCTAGTTTATGTGTTCCATCAGCATTAGCAGGAATATGAAGCTCTTTGTATCCTAATGGAATAAATTCTTGGGAATAATTAAACATACTTTGTCGCTGCATGCGATGTCTTACTCTTGAAAACGCGCCATCTGCTCCAAAAATTTTATCATATTTTAGCTCATTCCAAACGCCACTTTCCTCTTCGCCTTCATGAAGGGTAGCTGTGTTTAGCGTGACATCCCAAACTTTATGATTGAAAAAAAAGGTGACTCCAGCTTGTTCCGCTAAATCGACCATTTTTTTATTTAAATTACCCCTTGATAATGAAAAAATAGCTTCGCCTTCTTTTCCATAATATTGATAGTTTAGAGGTTCGTGAGGCAAATGAATAGCACGCTTATCTACGGGAATACCAATCTTCTTAATTTCGTCAACTAAACCAATTTTTTCTAAAGCGCGCCAACCTCTATTTGACATTACTAAATTTATAGATCTTCCAGAAAAATTTATTTTCCTAATATCTGGACTTCTATCATATACATGAACTGTATGACCTAGTTTTTTTAAATATATAGCTAACAGCGTACCTACTAAACCAGAACCTACAATAGCTATTTTTTGAGGTGTTTGCATGATTTTTCTAAAAATTGAGTGGCGTTCCCACAGGTAACTTATTGTTTTTTGCTAATACCCCACACATGTGAAACAACATTCTAGCTCCTACATTTCCGTCCCAATCGTCAGACTCACCGGGTGCTACTTCTACTAAGTCAAAACCAATTATATCTTTACCTGAATCTGCTAGTAAATTAAATAAATAAGTCGCTTGTTCAAAAGAAAATCCTCCAGGAACTGGCGTGCCTGTATTAGGGCAATACCAAGGATACATACCATCAATATCAAAAGAGATACAAACTTTTTGAGGCAATTGTGCTATAATTTCTTCACATTGTTGCTTCCATGTTTTGCCTTCAAATTGTGCCTTTTTTAAATCACTATCTGTAAATACTTTCACTCTGCCTTTTGCTTGCTGTACCACATCTACTTCTTGTTCACAAAAATCTCTAATTCCCACTTGTACAATTTTTGAAACTTGAGATAGTTGTAACGTATTATACATGATAGAAGCGTGGGAATATGTGAACCCTTCGTAAGCAATACGTAAATCCATGTGAGCATCTAAATGCAAAATACCGAACGAATCATGCGTTGCTGCTAATGCTTCATAATACCCAAGTGGTGTACTATGATCACCACCAAGCAAAACCACTTTTTTACCTTTACTTTGCCAAAATTGAATTCGTTCTTTTACTTCAGTATGTAATTCACGGCATACTTTATTTATTTTATCTAAATCGGCTTGTAGAACAGGAAACGTGGCTACGTCTTCTCCGTTTTCTAATGCTTCAATTATTGGCTGCGCTAAACTTTTATATTTTTCCGAATTTTTTGCCCAATGTGCTGGTGCTTCATCCATATATATGCCTAATTTCCATAATTCTGGAAAGTCTTGATGATGTAAATCAACTTGGTAAGAAGCATCTAAAACAGCATTTGGTCCTTCTGAAGCCCCTGCTCCATAACTCACAGTAACTTCCCAAGGAACAGGTACTATTACGATTTCACTTTCTTCTGCTGTAAAAGGTAATCCAAAAACCGTAGCGTCTGCTAAGCCTGGCTGTGATGGATCAAAATTATCTATTTTTTGTTGTTTTGTCATTTTTTATTCTATTTCAAGTTAAAAACAATTTCTTAACTATTAAGAGTTTACTAAAATACCTTTTTTTAAAATCTGCCCAAATTCATACATGTCTTCGAAAGAGGTATAAAATGGTACTGGAGCTAATCGAATTACATTTGGTTCTCTCCAATCTGTTACCACGCCATTTTGCATTAAATAAGTAAACAGTTCTTTTCCTTGGCCGTGAAGATATACCGATAACTGACAACCTCTTTCAGCAGAATTTGAAGGTGTAATTATCTCGAAATTAGCTTGTTCTACTTCTCTATCAATTTCTTGTAAAACAAATTCAAGATAAGAGGTTATTAAATTTCTTTTTGCAATTAGCTTATCCATTCCCACCGTATTAAACATTTCAACGGATGCAAGATATGGAGCTAACGAAAGGACTGGTAAATTACTTACTTGCCAACCGTTGGCACCTTGAACAGGATCAAACGTTGGTTCCATTAAGAAACGACGCTCTTTATTATGGCCATACCAACCTGCAAAACGAGCTAGATTTTTAGTTGAATGATGTTTTTCATGTACAAAAAAACCGGAAGCATTACCTGGTCCAGAATTCATATATTTATAACTACACCACGCAGCGAAATCAACCTGCCAATCGTGTAAATGCATTTCAATATTACCAGCCGCATGGGCTAAGTCCCAACCTACCATAGCGCCTTGATCATGACCTGCTTTAGTGATTGCCTGCATATCAAATACTTGACCTGTATAATAATTTACGCCACCAATGATTACCAGTGCTAATTCATCACCTACTTCTTTAATTTTTGCAAGTATATCTTCATGATGTATATTAAGCTGTCCTTCACGTCTTTTTACCTCAATGATAGCCTCACTTGGATTAAATCCACTATTTTTGGCATGAAAAGCAACTTGTGTTTGTAACATGTATTGATCTGAAGGAAACGCTTTTTCTTCACAGATTATTTTGTATCTAGTTGTTGTAGGTTGATAAAAAGAGACTAATAATAAATGTAAATTTATAGTCAGTGTATTCATAACACCCACTTCTGAAGGTAAAGCCCCAACAATTTTACTTAGTGGCTCACAAAAACGTTCATGATAATCCCACCAAGGTTTATCTGCATAAAAATGACCTTCTACAGCCATATTTGCCCAGTCATTCATTATTTCATCTACATACGATTTTGTTATTTTAGGTTGTAATCCAAGTGAATTTCCTGTAAAATAAATAACATCTTTACCGTTATGTTGAGGAAAGTAAAATTCTTTTTTATAATGTGCTAATTCATCATTTGCATCCAATTGTTTTGCAAATTCTTTTGTATTTTGGAAATTCATTACCTTTTAATTTTAGTGGTGTAAATTTAGCAAATTTTAGTGAATGGTATATTAAAATAAAGAAAGGCTGTCAAAATTAACAGCCTCTTTTAATTTATTATTTCAGTATTAAAGAATTAACATTGCATCTCCGTAAGAATAAAAACGATATTTTTCTTTAACAGCTTCATCGTATGCCTTCTTCATTAAATCATGACCGCAAAAAGCAGAAATCATCATCAATAAAGTCGATTTTGGTGTATGAAAATTAGTTACCATACAATCTGCAATGCTAAAATCATATGGTGGATAAATGAATTTATTTGTCCAACCTACATATGGATTTAAGGTTCTCATAGAAGAAACCGAACTCTCTACTGCACGCATTGAAGTTGTTCCAATGCAACAAACTTTAGATTTTCTTTCTTTTGCTTTGTTTACAATATCACAAGCTTCTTGAGAAATTGTCATTTCTTCTGAATCCATTTTATGTTTTGATAAATCTTCAACTTCTACAGGATTAAAAGTGCCTAAACCAACATGTAATGTTACTTCTGCAAATTCAATTCCTTTAATTTCTAAACGCTTCATCAAATGCTTTGAAAAATGCAAACCTGCTGTTGGTGCAGCCACAGCACCTTCTTCTTTAGCATAAATAGTTTGATAACGCTCTGCATCTTCTGGCGTAACATCTCTATTTATGTATTTTGGGATAGGTGTTTCTCCTAGTTCCACTAATTTTTGTCTAAATTCTTCATATGAACCATCATATAAAAAACGCAATGTTCTTCCACGAGAAGTGGTATTATCGATTACTTCAGCAACCAAAGAATCATCTTCTCCAAAATACAATTTATTCCCAATTCTTATTTTACGTGCTGGATCTACTAATACATCCCAAAGTCTTTGTTCAGCATTTAATTCTCTAAGTAAGAATACTTCAATGCGAGCACCCGTTTTTTCTTTATTTCCATAAAGACGAGCTGGAAAAACTTTTGTGTTATTTAAAATCATTACATCACCTTCATCAAAGTAGTCAATGATATCTTTAAACATTTTGTGTTCTATAGTTCCTTTTTTTCTATCTACAACCATTAAACGAGACTCATCTCTATTTTCTGCAGGGAATTCAGCGAGTAATTCTTCAGGTAAATTAAAATTAAAGTGCGATAATTTCATATAAAATTTGAATTTTGAATGTAGAATTTAGAATTTTTCTAAATATCTTTTGCAAATATACAATCTGAAAACAGGGGTTGTCAAGTAAAAAGTGATTTATTTTAAATAAGTTTTCTACCCCCGACTGAAATGGGAGCTTGGGAGCTATAAAATACTAGAAAAAAATTTATAAAAGAGCGACATAAGAAGCTCCTTTTTTAAATAAGTTTTCTTTTTTTATGTGACCCACTCTAATGTAAGGCGGGAATAGGTTTTAAAAAAAAGCCCCGAACAAGTGTCGAGGCTTTTACTATTATCTTTTATTCATTTCAACAAATGGTCTTAAAGGATAACCTGTATAGACTTGTCTTGGTCTTCCAATAGGTTCTTTATTGATACGCATTTCTTTCCATTGTGCAATCCAACCTGGTAATCGTCCAATGGCAAATAAAACAGTAAACATATCAGTAGGAATTCCTATAGCGCGGTATATGATACCTGAATAGAAATCAACATTTGGATATAATTTTCTTTCTACAAAATAAGGGTCAACTAATGCTGCTGCTTCTAATTGTTTTGCAATAGTTAAAATAGGATCGTTTACTCCTAATTGCGCTAATACTTCGTCAGCTGCTTTTTTAATGATTTTTGCTCTTGGATCAAAGTTTTTATACACTCTATGTCCAAAGCCCATTAATCTGAATGGATCATTTTTATCTTTTGCTTTTACTAAATATTTTTGTGCATCTCCTCCATCTTTTTGAATGGCTTCAAGCATTTCTAACACAGCTTGATTAGCACCTCCGTGAAGCGGTCCCCATAAAGCTGAAACACCTGCAGATATTGAAGCAAATAATCCTGCATGAGATGAACCTACAATTCTAACAGTTGATGTAGAACAATTTTGTTCGTGATCAGCGTGTAAAATAAATAATTTATCTAATGCATTTACAATCGTTTGATTAATTTCATAAGGTCCTGTTGGTAATTCAAACATTAAACGCATGAAGTTGTCCACATATCCTTTTGTGTTATCGTAATAGTTTAAAGGATAACCCATCATTTTTCTGTATGTCCAAGTTGCAATAACTAAGAATTTGCCCATTGTTTTACAAACTGCTTCATACATCTCTTTTTCATTTTCTACGTTAACTACTTTTGGATTAAAAGCAGTTAAAGCACTTGTTAATGAAGATAAAACTCCCATTGGATGAGCTGTTTTTGGAAACCCATCAATAATGTTTTTCATTTCTTCATTAACTAAAGTATATTTTCTGATATCATTCTCAAATTGAGTCAATTGCTCTTTTGTAGGCAATTCACCAAAAATAATTAGATATGAAACTTCTAAGAAATTGGCTTTATCCGCTAATTCTTCAATTGCATACCCTCTGTATCTTAATATTCCTTCTTCTCCATCAAGAAAAGTGATTTCACTTTTACAAGACCCTGAATTCTTATATCCTGGATCAATTGTAATTGCCCCTGTTGCGCCGCGCAACTTGTCAATGTCGATAGCAACTTCATTTTCTGTCCCAACAATTACTGGGAACTCATATTTTTTGCCATCAAGCTCTAATATTGCAGTATTTGACATATTTATATTAATTTATGTGTGGATGATATTGTTTTTTGCGAATTTAGCTAAAAAAGACGGAATTTTAAAATATTTAAATAGATAAATTGCATAATAGATATATATAAAATCTATTACAAAAAAAGAGCTTCTTATTTGTATAAAAAAAGCCGATACTATTCTATCGGCTTAAGGTTATAATCAATTAAATAACTAATTTATTTTTTAATTTTGAAAGCATTTACGCCTGGAAAATAGGCCACGTCTGCTAACTCTTCTTCTATTCTTAATAATTGATTGTATTTTGCCATACGATCAGAACGAGAAGCAGAACCTGTTTTAATTTGACCACAATTTAAGGCCACGGCTAAATCGGCAATGGTATTGTCTTCTGTTTCACCTGAACGATGAGACATTACAGAAGTGTATCCTGCATTGTGAGCCATATTAACAGCCGCAATTGTTTCAGAAAGTGTTCCTATTTGGTTTACTTTAATCAAAATTGAATTAGCAATTCCGTTATCAATTCCTTTGGCTAAACGCTCTACATTAGTAACAAATAAATCATCACCAACTAATTGTACTTTATCGCCAATTTTTTCAGTTAATAATTTCCACCCTTCCCAATCATCTTCATACATTCCATCTTCTATGGAAATAATAGGATATTTTGTAGCTAATTCTGCTAAATAAGTAGCTTGTTCTTCTGATGTTCTAATTTTACCTGTTTCACCTTCAAATTTTGTGTAGTCGTATTTTCCGTTTACATAAAATTCTGAAGCTGCACAATCAAGAGCTACCATCACATCTGCACCAAATGTATATCCTGCTTTTTCAACAGCTAATTTGATTGAATCTAATGCGTCTTCTGTACCACCAGCTAAGTTAGGTGCAAATCCACCTTCATCACCTACTGCAGTAGATAAATTTCTATCGTGTAATACTTTTTTAAGATTATGGAAAATTTCCGTACCCATTTGCATTGCATGAGTAAATGATTTTGCTTTTACTGGCATAATCATAAATTCTTGAAAAGCGATTGGCGCATCAGAATGCGAACCTCCATTGATGATATTCATCATAGGAACAGGTAACGTATTACCCGAAACCCCTCCTACATATCTATATAATGGCATTCCTAATTCGTTAGCAGCAGCTTTTGCAACAGCTAATGATACTCCTAAAATAGCGTTAGCTCCTAAATTTGATTTATTTGGAGTACCGTCTAATTCAATCATCATTTTATCAATAGCATTTTGTTCAAAAACCGACATTCCTACCAATTCGGAAGCAATTGTTATATTCACATTTTCAACAGCTTTATATACTCCCTTACCCATAAAAGCTTGTCCGCCATCTCTTAATTCTACAGCTTCATGCTCACCTGTAGAAGCTCCACTAGGTACAGCTGCTCTACCTAAAATACCATTCTCTGTAATTACATCTACTTCAACAGTAGGATTACCTCTAGAATCTAATATTTGTCTTGCATGTACTTTAATTATTATACTCATATTGTTTAATTTAGAAAATAGAATTTCAATTAATTTAATTTGTTTAGATATACAAAATTAAGGATTAAGTACTTCTTACATCTATAAAAAGAATACTATTTATAAACGATAACGTTTTAGTTTTTAACTGTTTTTATATTTTCAATAAATTGATCAAAAAGATAGCTGGAATCATGTGGTCCTGGACTAGCTTCAGGATGGTATTGTACCGAAAAACAGTTTTTACTTTTCATTCGCATTCCTGCTACAGTTCCGTCATTTAAATGAACATGAGTAAGTTCGAAATCGGGATGTTTTTCTAGCTCTTCTTTCACTACTGCAAATCCATGATTTTGCGATGTAATTTCTCCTTTACCTGTAAGTATATTCTTTACAGGATGATTTATTCCTCTATGCCCATTAAACATTTTGTAGGTTGAGATTCCGTTTGCTAAAGCAATTACTTGATGTCCCAAACAAATTCCAAATAATGGCTTATTATCACCCAAAATTTGTCGTGCAACTTCTTGTGCAGCAAACAATGGATCTGGGTCACCAGGGCCATTAGATAGGAAATATCCGTCTGGATTAAAACTTTTCAGGTCTTCGTAACTTGCATTGTATGGAAAAACTTTGATATAGCAATCTCTACTCGCTAAATTTCGTAAGATATTTGTTTTTATTCCCAAATCTAAAGCAGAAATTTTATACGTGGCTTGTTCATCTCCAAAGAAATAAGGTGATGTAGTTGAAACTTTTGAAGCCAACTCTAATCCTTTCATGTCGGGCATTTCAGCTAATTTAGCTTTTAAAGTATCAAGAGGTGTGCCATCTGTGCATATTACCCCGTTCATAGCGCCGTTATCTCGAATATAACTTACCAATGCTCTCGTGTCTACATCAGAAATAACAATTAAGTTTTGTTTTTCTAAATATTCGTATAAACTTTCTGAAGCATCTGGTCTAGAATAAGTAAAACTAAAATTTTTACAAACTAAGCCTGCAATTTTAACGCCATCTGATTCAACTTCTTTTTCGTTCACACCATAATTTCCGATGTGAGCATTTGTTGTAACCATAATTTGACCATAATAAGAAGGGTCTGTGAAAATTTCTTGGTAACCAGTAGTTCCTGTGTTAAAAGCTATTTCTCCAAATGTTGTACCAGCAATGCCTACGGATTTTCCGTAAAATATTGTACCATCTTTCAATAGCAATAATGCTTGAGGTCTATTTGTATATTTCATGTTGTGTTGTTGTATGTTGCAAAGTTAAATATTAATTATTAGATATAAAAAAAAGGATAAACATTACGTTTACCCTTTTTATATTTAAATCAATATTTTCATGATTATTCAGCAGCTTCAGAATTTTCTTCTGTAGTTTCAACAGCTGGTGTTTCAGCAACTGGTGCATCTTCCACTTTTTTAGCTCTACTTCTACGAGTTGTTTTCTTAGCTTCTTTTTTAGTAGCATTATATAATGTATTGAAATCTACTAATTCAATCATTGCCATATCAGCGTTATCCCCAAGACGGTTACCCAATTTAATAATACGGGTATATCCTCCTGGACGGTCGCCAACTTTAGCAGCTACTTCTCTGAATAATTCAGTAACAGCATATTTATTTCTCAAATACGAGAAAACGATACGTCTATTGTGAGTAGTATCTTCTTTAGATTTAGTAACAAGCGGTTCTACAAATTGTTTCAAAGCTTTTGCTTTTGCCACAGTTGTATTAATACGCTTATGTTCAATTAACGAACAAGCCATATTAGCAAGCATAGCTTTTCTATGTCCTGTTTGTCTACTTAAATGATTAAATTTTTTTCCGTGTCTCATGACGTCTTTTTTTTAACCTTCATCTTGCATCAATCCACTTTGGAGAGCAAAATATGAAGTAATTTATTCTTTATCTAACTTGTATTTTGTTAAGTCCATACCGAAATTAAGTCCTTTAACAGCGACTAATTCGTCTAACTCTGTTAAAGATTTTTTACCGAAATTACGGAATTTCATTAAGTCATTTTTATTGAAAGAAACTAAGTCTCCTAGCGTATCAACTTCAGCCGCTTTTAAACAATTTAAAGCTCTTACTGATAAATCCATATCTACAAGTTTAGTTTTTAACAACTGTCTCATGTGTAAAGATTCTTCATCGTAAGATTCAGTTTGAGCAATTTCATCAGCCTCTAATGTAATTCGCTCATCTGAGAATAACATAAAATGATGAATTAGAGTTTTAGCTGCTTCTGTTAATGCATCTTTTGGATGAATAGAACCATCAGTAATGATTTCAAAAACTAATTTTTCATAATCAGTTTTTTGTTCCACACGATAGTTTTCAATTGAATACTTAACATTTTTTACAGGCGTATAGATAGAGTCTGTAAAGATGGTACCAATTGGAGCATTTTGTTTTTTATTCTCTTCAGCTGGAACATAACCTCTACCTTTTTCGATAGTAAGTTCCATGTTGATGTTAGTTTTACTATCAAGATTACAAATTACCAATTCAGGGTTTAACACTTGAAAACCAGAAATAAATTTTTGGAAATCTCCTGCAGTAATTTGATCTTTTCCTGATAAAGAAATAGAAACAGACTCATTATCAATATCCTCAATTTGACGTTTAAAACGTACTTGTTTTAAGTTTAAGATAATTTCTGTTACATCTTCTACAACACCTGAAATAGTAGAGAACTCATGTTCCACACCATCAATTTTAACAGATGTTATAGCAAAACCTTCAAGAGAAGAAAGTAAAACTCTTCTTAGTGCATTACCAACAGTCAATCCGTAACCAGGTTCTAAAGGTCTAAATTCAAATTTACCTTCAAAATCGGTTGAATCGATCATGATAACTTTATCGGGCTTTTGAAAATTAAATATTGCCATATTTTCGACTAATGTCAATTATTATTTGTTATACAACTCAACGATTAGTTGCTCTTTGATATTTTCTGGAATTTGAATTCTTTGAGGTACAGCAACAAAAGTACCTTCTTTTGTATCGTTATTCCAAGTAATCCATTCATACACAGTAGATGAATTAGCTAAAGAACGATCGATAGCTTCTAGAGATTTTGATTTTTCACGAACAGCTACTTTATCACCAGGTTTAAGGTGGTAAGAAGGAATGTTCACTACTTCTCCATTCACAGTAATATGTCTGTGTGAAACTAATTGACGAGCACCTCTACGAGTAGGGGCTACACCCATTCTGTAAACTACGTTATCTAAACGAGATTCACATAATTGTAAAAGAATTTCACCTGTTACACCTGAAGCAGCTGATGCTTTTTCAAAAAGGTTTCTGAATTGACGCTCTAAAATACCATAGGTATATTTAGCTTTTTGTTTTTCCATTAACTGAACAGCATATTCAGATTTTTTTCCTCTTCTTTTAGCCAAACCATGTTGTCCAGGAGGATAGTTTCTTTTTTCGAAGGCTCTGTCTTCTCCGAAAATAGCTTCGCCGAATTTACGTGCGATTTTTGTTTTTGGACCAGTATATCTTGCCATTTCTAAATTTAAATTAAGGTAGGGATTATGAATTAAGGTCTTTCCTTCGATAATCTAATTCCTACCTAGTTTATACTAATAATTATACTCTTCTTCTTTTTGGAGGACGACATCCATTGTGAGGCATTGGAGTTACATCAATAATTTCTGTAACTTCAATTCCACTATTATGGATAGATCTGATAGCAGATTCTCTACCGTTTCCAGGACCTTTAACGTAAACTTTTACTTTTTTTAGTCCAGCTTCAATAGCCACTTTTCCACAATCTTCAGCGGCCATTTGAGCTGCATATGGAGTGTTCTTTTTAGAACCTCTAAAGCCCATTTTACCGGCAGAAGACCAAGAAATAACTTCACCTTTCTTATTTGTCAAAGAAATGATGATATTGTTAAAAGTAGCGTTAATATGCGCTTCTCCAGAAGACTCAACGATAACTTTACGTTTTTTTGTAGTTGCCTTAGCCATATTACTTACTTATTATTTAGTTGCTTTTTTCTTGTTAGCAACAGTTTTTCTTTTACCTTTTCTTGTTCTCGAATTGTTTTTCGTTCTTTGTCCTCTTAAAGGAAGTCCCGCTCTATGACGGATTCCTCTTTGACAACCGATATCCATTAAACGTTTAATGTTTAATTGAATTTCAGAACGTAGTTCACCTTCGATTTTAAATGATGAAACCGCTTCACGGATTGCTCCGATTTCGTCATCATTCCAATCAGATACTTTCTTATCCTGACTAACCTGAGCTTTTTCTAAAATCTCAGTAGCTCTGCTTTTACCAACACCAAAAATGTATGTTAAAGCAATAATTCCTCTTTTGTTTTTAGGTATATCAACCCCTGCAATTCTTGCCATAATTATCCTTGTCTTTGTTTAAATCTAGGATTCTTTTTATTAATAACGTATAATCTACCTTTTCTACGCACGATAATACATTCTGCGCTTCTTTTTTTAACTGATGCTCTTACTTTCATTTTAATAGCCTTTAGTATCTATAAGTAATTCTAGCTTTTGACAAATCATAAGGGCTCATTTCAAGTTTTACCTTGTCGCCTGGTAGTAATTTAATATAATGCATACGCATTTTACCAGAGATATGAGCAATTACAACATGTCCATTTTCTAATTCTACACGGAACATAGCATTTGACAATGCCTCTACTATTGAACCGTCTTGTTCTATTGCTGATTGTTTTGCCATAATATTATTAAGCTACAGCTTTTCTATTTTTACCACTTTTCATTAAGCCATCATAATGTTTATTTAACAAATACGAATTGATTTGTTGAATAGTGTCGATTGCAACTCCAACCATGATGATTAATGAAGTTCCGCCATAAAAATAAGCCCAAGAACCTTGTACATTTAATAATCCGTGAATAATTGCTGGGAACACAGCTATTAATGCTAGGAAAATAGAACCAGGGAAGGTTATAAGCGACATTAATTTATCAAGAAAATCTCCTGTTTCAGCTCCGGGTTTAATACCTGGAATGAAACCTCCACTTCTTTTTAAATCATCTGCCATTTTATTTGTTGGCACCGTAATGGCGGTGTAAAAATACGTAAAAATTATAATTAATAATGCAAAAACAACATTATATACTAATCCAAACGGATCTTTAAACATACTTGAGATGCTTAAAGCAGCGTCAGACTTAGATAATCCAGCGATTGCAGCAGGTATAAACATAATTGCTTGCGCAAAAATAATTGGCATAACTCCTGCAGAATTTAATTTTAAAGGGATAAATTGTCTATTATCACCTAAAGAATCAACTTCAAAATCACCAGAAACAGATCTTCTAGCATATTGAACCTGTACTTTTCTTAATGCCATTACTAATAAAATACATGCTATTATTACTAATAACCATATAATTATTTCAATAACGATTTTCATGATTCCACCATTATTTTGAGATACTGCTGATCCAATTTCTTGGATAAACGCTTCTGGCATTCTAGCCAAAATACCTACCATTATTAATAATGAAATACCATTTCCAATTCCTTTTTCAGTTATTCTTTCACCTAACCACATAGCAAAAATTGTGCCTGTTACGATGATTAATACTGAACCGAATAACGGGAAGAAACTGAAAAAATCGCCACTGAATGCATCTCCTGGTAATGTATTTTTTAGATTATAAATATAACCAGGACCTTGTACTAGGGTAATACCTATTGTTAACCAACGAGTAATTTGATTCAATTTCTTTCTACCACTTTCACCATCTTTTTGTAGTTTTTGTAAATACGGAATAGCAATTCCCATTAATTGCACTACAATAGATGCAGATATGTATGGCATGATTCCCAATGCGAAGATAGAAGCTTCTGAAAAAGCGCCTCCTGTAAACACATTGATTAACCAACCAATACCTTGATCTGTTTGGTTAGAAAGATTTTGCAATTTAGTTGCATCAATCCCTGGTAAAGTTACTTGTGAACCGAAACGGTACACAAGTAAAATTCCTAGAGTAACTAAAATTTTGTTTTTTAGTTCTTCTATCTTCCAAACATTGACTAATGAATCTATAAATTTCTTCATCTTGTTTTAAGAATTATAAAGTTACTGCTTCACCTCCAGCTGCTTCAATAGCTGCTTTCGCTGTTGCGGTAAATTTGTGAGCACTTACTTTTAGTTTAGCTTTTAGCTCACCTCTTCCTAAAATCTTAACCAAGCTATTTTTAGTAGCTAAACGATTTTCTACTAATACTGTAAAATCTACAGTATCTGTAACAATACCATTATCAACTAAATTTTGTAATGTATCAAGATTTACACCTTGATATTCTACTCTATTGATATTTTTGAAACCAAATTTTGGAACTCTTCTTTGTAACGGCATTTGACCACCTTCAAAACCAATTTTTTTAGAGTATCCTGAACGAGATTTTGCTCCTTTGTGACCTCTTGTAGAAGTACCACCTTTTCCAGAACCTTGTCCTCTACCTACTCTTTTATTTTGGTTGTGAGTTGACCCTTCAGCCGGTTGTAAGTTACTTAAATTCATAACTATTCGTGTTATTTAGTTTCTTCTACAGAAACTAAGTGTTTAACTTTATTTACCATTCCAAGGATAGCAGGACTTGCATCGTGCTCAACAACTTGTCCCATTTTACGAAGACCTAATGCTTCTAACGTTCTTTTTTGAACTAATGGACAGTTGATTTTACTTTTCACTTGTTTTACTAAAATTTTTGCCATGATTTCCTTGTATTATTAACCTTTAAATACTTTGTCTAATGATACACCTCTTTGTTTAGCAACTGTTGCAGCGCTTCTCATCTGTAGTAAAGCATCAAAAGTAGCTTTTACCACATTATGAGGGTTAGATGAACCTTGAGATTTAGATAATACATCATGGATTCCAACTGATTCTAATACTGCACGTACAGCACCACCGGCAATTACTCCAGTACCGTGTGACGCAGGCATTAAGAATACTCTAGCTCCACCAAATTTACCTTTTTGCTCGTGAGGAACAGATTGTCCACTTAAAGGAATTTTTACTAAATTTTTCTTTGCATCTTCAACTGCTTTTGCAATTGCTTCAGATACATCTTTAGATTTTCCTAATCCGTGTCCAACTACTCCGTTTTCATCACCTACTACAACGATAGCAGAGAAACCAAATGCTCTACCTCCTTTAGTAACTTTAGTAACACGATTAACACTTACCAAACGGTCTTTTAATTCAAGACCTGCTGGTTTTACTAATTCTACGTTTTTATAATTGTGATACATATCCTAATTAGAATTTAAGTCCAGCTTCTCTAGCTCCTTCAGCTAATGATTTAACACGTCCGTGATATAAATTTCCTCCTCTATCAAAAGAGATGGTAGTTATACCCGCTTTAAGAGCTTTTTCAGCTATCGATTTTCCTACTGCATTTGCAGTTTCAATTTTAGTACCTTTAGTAGCAATTTCTTTATCTCTTGAAGAGGCTGCAACTAAAGTAACACCGTTTACATCATCTATGATTTGTGCATAGATTTCCTTATTACTTCTAAAAACAGAAAGTCTAGGTTGAGCAGCAGTTCCGCTTACAGTCTTTCTGATTCTGAACTGTATTCTTTGTCTTCTTTCAGATTTTGTTAATGACATAACTTTAATTTTTAAGCTGATTTACCTGCTTTTCTTCTTAATTCTTCACCAACAAACTTAACTCCTTTACCTTTGTAAGGTTCTGGTTTACGGAAAGATCTGATTTTAGCAGCTACTTGTCCTAAAAGTTGTTTGTCAAATGATGTTAATTTTACTATCGGATTCTTACCTTTTTCTGAGATTGTTTCTACTTTCACTTCAGAAACGATTTCTAATATGATGTTGTGAGAGAAACCTAAAGCTAAGTCTAATTTTTGACCTGCATTAGAAGCTCTATAACCAACTCCTACTAGTTCTAATTCTTTTGTGAAACCTTCAGAAACACCTACAATCATATTGTTGATTAAGGCACGATACAATCCGTGTTTCGCTCTTTCAGTTTTATAATCAGATGAACGTTCAACGATAACTTGGTTATCTTCGATTTTTACCGTTACATCAGAAAAATCCTGAGAAAGCTCGCCTAATTTTCCTTTTACTGTAACTACAGCATCTTTAACTTCTACAGTTACTCCTGCTGGAATTGCAATTGGATTTTTACCTATTCTTGACATTCTCTTGGTCTTTTTATTAGTATACGTAACAAATTACTTCACCACCCACATTTAATTGTTTAGCTTGCTTTCCTGTCATTACACCTTTAGATGTAGAAACGATTGCAATTCCTAAACCATTTAAGATTCTAGGGATGTTTGTTGAACTTGCATATTTACGTAAACCTGGTTTACTAATTCTTTGGATATCTCTAATTACTGCTTCTTTAGTATCTTTATCATACTTTAAAGCGATTTTGATTGTACCTTGAACGGAACTATCATCAAATTTGTAACTTAAGATATATCCTTGATCGAATAAAATCTTAGTGATTTCTTTTTTAAGATTAGAAGCTGGGATTTCTACCACTTTGTGGTTAGCTCTCACAGCATTTCTGATTCTTGTTAAAAAATCTGCAATAGGATCTGTATACATATTTATGAAATTGTGACTATGGTTTTCAATAAACACTCGTTTACTGAACCTTTAATCAATTAATAAAATTTAAGTTTCTTACCAGCTTGCTTTTTTAACTCCTGGTATTAATCCTTGATTTGCCATTTCACGGAATGTTACACGTGAAATACCAAATTGTCTCATGTACCCTCTCGGTCTTCCTGTTAATTTACATCTGTTGTGTACTCTAACTGGACAAGAATTTTTTGGTAATTTTTGTAAACCTTCAAAATCTCCAGCCTCTTTTAAAGCTTTTCTTTTTTCAGCATACTTTTCTACTAATGCAATTCTTTTCACCTCACGGGCTTTCATTGATTCTTTAGCCATAACTTAATTCTTTTTAAAAGGTAATCCTAATTCTGCTAATAATGATTTTGCCTCTTTATCTGTATTTGCAGAAGTTACAAATGTAATGTCAAACCCGGCAATTTTGTTTACTTTATCAATATCAATTTCTGGGAAAATGATTTGTTCTAAAACACCTAAGTTATAATTACCTCTTCCGTCAAATCCAGTTGATTTGATACCACCAAAATCTCTTACACGAGGTAAAGCTGAAGTAATAAGTCTATCTAAAAACTCATACATTCTTTCTCCTCTTAAAGTAACTTTAGCACCAATAGGCATCCCTTTTCTTAATTTAAAAGACGCAACGTCTTTCTTAGAAATAGTAGGAACTGCTTTTTGTCCTGTAATTTTAGTTAATTCTTCAACTGCGTAATCAACTAATTTTTTATCAGAAACAGCAGCACCAACGCCACGGCTAATTACAATTTTTTCTAATTTTGGAACTTGCATTACATTCTTGTAACCAAATTCTTCTCTCAAAGCAGCAATAACTCTACTTTTATATTCTTCCTTTAGTCTAGGTAAATAAGCCATAACTATAATACTTGATTAGATTTTTTTGAAAATCTTACTTTCTTATCTCCTTCCATTTTAAAACCTACTTTAGTAGTTCCTTTTGTTTTAGGATCAATTAAAGCAATGTTTGAAATTTGTATAGGAGCTTCTTTTTTCACAATTCCGCCTTGAGGATTTTGCGCACTTGGTTTTGTATGTTTTGAAACCATGTTTACACCTTCTACTACGGCTTTATTTTTTTCACGAAGAACTCGTAACACTTTTCCCTCTTGACCTTTATGGTCACCAGCGATAACTCTTACTAGATCTCCTGATTTAATTTTTAGCTTTATCATATCTATTTAGAATTAAAGCACTTCAGGTGCTAATGATACAATTTTCATGAATTGTTTTTCACGAAGTTCTCTTGCTACGGGACCAAAAACACGAGTACCTCTCATTTCACCAGCAGCATTTAATAACACACATGCGTTGTCATCAAATCTGATGTATGAACCGTCGGCTCTTCTCACTTCTTTTTTAGTACGTACAACAACTGCAGTTGATACCGCTCCTTTTTTAACGTTTCCGTTAGGAGTAGCATCTTTAATAGAAACTACAATTTTATCTCCAACAGAGGCATAACGACGTTTCGTTCCTCCTAATACGCGGATGGTTAGTACTTCTTTAGCACCTGTATTGTCCGCAACTTTTAATCTACTTTCCTGTTGTACCATGATTACTTCGCTCTTTCAATGATTTCAACTAATCTCCAACATTTAGTTTTAGATAAAGGTCTTGTTTCCATGATCTTTACTGTATCACCAATGTTACAGTCATTTTTTTCGTCGTGTGCAACATATTTCTTTGTTTTTAACACGAACTTACCGTATAAAGGGTGTTTTACTCTTCTTGTTTCAGAAACAACAATAGATTTCTCCATTTTGTTGCTAGTAACAACACCAACTCTTTCTTTTCTTAAATTTCTTTTTTCCATCTTTCAGTAGAATACAATTAATGTAACTATCGTTTGCTTATTTCTGTAGCAACCCTAGCTACTTCTCTTCTCAATGTTCTTAATTGAAGCGGATTAGCAATTGGAGAAATGGTATGAGCCATTTTTAACTCCATATAAGACTTCTTCAATTCACCAAGTTTGTTTTGTAACTCAGCTACTGATAGATTTGATAATTCTGATTTTTTCATAATTAAATTTTATTATGCTTCGAAATCTCTAGCAACTACAAACTTAGTTTTTACAGGAAGTTTTTGAGCTGCTAAGCGTAAAGCTTCTTTAGCAATAGAAAGTGGCACGCCACCAACTTCAAACATAATTCTTCCTGGTTTTACAACTGCAGCCCAATATTCGACTGCACCTTTTCCTTTACCCATACGTACTTCAAGTGGTTTTTTCGTAATTGGTTTGTCTGGGAAAATTTTAATCCATAATTGACCTTCTCTTTTCATATAACGAGTTGCAGCGATACGTGCAGCTTCAATTTGACGAGAAGTAATAAAGCATGAATCTAAAGATTTTATTCCAAACATACCATTAGAAAGTACATGACCTCTTTGAGAGACCCCTTTCATTTTACCCTTCTGTACCTTACGGTATTTTGTTCTTTTAGGTTGTAACATTTCTCTTTAATTTAAAATAATTACTTTCTTTTGCGTTGGTTTGGTTTACCATTTCCTTTTGGAGAAGATGATCCTGTAGATTTTGGTCCTTTTTTGTCCATACCTACTAACGGAGAAAGATCTCTTTTCCCGTAAACTTCACCTTTCATTATCCATACTTTGATACCCATTCTACCGTAAGTAGTATGTGCTTCAGCTAATGAATAATCAATATCTGCTCTGAAAGTTGATAATGGAATTCTACCTTCTTTGAAGTGCTCAGAACGTGCCATTTCAGCGCCATTTAAACGACCAGAAATCATAACTTTGATTCCTTCTGCGTTCATTCTCATAGCTGCAGCAATAGCCATTTTTATTGCCCTTCTGTAAGAAATTCTACTTTCAATTTGACGTGCGATAGAATTTGCTACTAAATAAGCATCTAATTCTGGTCTTTTGATTTCGAAAATATTGATTTGAATTTCCTTATCAGTAATTTTCTTAAGTTCTTCTTTCAACTTGTCTACCTCTTGACCTCCTTTACCAATGATGATACCTGGACGAGCCGTAGTGATAGTAACGGTTACAAGTTTTAAAGTTCTCTCGATAATTATTTTTGATACACTAGCTTTTGCTAAACGAGCGTGGATATACTTTCTGATTTTAGCGTCTTCAGCAATTTTATCGCCGTAGTCGTTTCCACCATACCAGTTAGAATCCCATCCTCTGATGATACCAAGTCTGTTACCTATTGGATTTGTCTTTTGTCCCATACTGTTTATAATTAGCTTTGTGTGTTATTATTTGCTCCTAAAATCACTGTTACATGATTAGAGCGTTTTCTAATTCTGTGTGCGCGACCTTGAGGTGCTGGACGTAATCTTTTTAACATCATACCTCCGTCAACTCTGATCTCTTTTACAAATAAGCCTGCTTCTTCTAAATTTGCGTCAGCATTTTTAGCTTGCCAATTGGCGATAGCTGATAATACTAATTTCTCTAACTTTTTAGAAGCTTCTTTTGAACTGAATCTTAATATATTAAGAGCATTTTCTACTTTCTGACCTCTTACTAAGTCTGCAACTAAGCGCATTTTTCTTGGTGAAGAAGGGCAGTTATTTAACTTAGCAAAAGCGATTTGCTTGTTAGCTTCTTTTCTTTGCTCTGCTGCTTCTCTTTTACGAACTCCCATGACTTCTTATTATTTTTTACCTTTATTTTTTGCACCCGCATGACCTCTAAAAGATCTTGTTGGTGAAAATTCTCCTAATTTATGACCTACCATGTTTTCAGTAATATATACTGGAACAAACTGACGGCCATTATGAACAGCGATAGTTTGGCCTACAAAATCTGGAATAATCATTGATGCTCTTGACCAAGTCTTAATCACATTTTTGTTACCACCTGCAATGTTTTCTTGTACTTTTTTCTCTAATTTAAAATGTACAAATGGTCCTTTTTTTAATGAACGTGCCATGTCTTACTAAATTATTTCTTTCTACGTTCTACAATATACTTATTACTCGGGTTAACTTTAGAACGAGTTCTATAACCTTTAGCTGGTAAACCTTTTCTTGAACGTGGGTGACCTCCTGAAGAACGTCCTTCACCACCTCCCATAGGGTGATCAACTGGGTTCATTGCAACTGGTCTTGTTCTTGGTCTTCTTCCTAACCATCTTGATCTACCTGCTTTACCTGAAACTACTAATTGGTGGTCTGAATTTGAAACCGCTCCAATGGTAGCCATACAAGTTAATAAGATTAATCTTGTTTCACCTGAAGGCATTTTGATAGTAGCATATTTACCATCTCTTGCCATTAATTGAGCAAATGTTCCTGCTGAACGTGCAATAACCGCACCTTGACCAGGTCTTAACTCAATACAAGAAATAACTGTTCCTAGAGGAATTTTACTTAAAGGTAATGCATTTCCAATTTCTGGAGCTGCGTTTTCACCTGAAACCAAAGTTTGTCCTACTTTTAAACCGTTTTGTGCAATGATATATGTTTTTGCACCATCAGCATATGACAATAATGAAATAAATGCTGAACGGTTTGGATCGTACTCAATTGTTTTTACTGTAGCTGGAATTCCAACTTTAGCTCTTTTAAAATCAATTACACGATACTTTTGTTTATGACCACCACCTGTATAACGCATGGTCATTTTTCCTTGACTATTTCTACCTCCTGAGTTTTTTTTCGGAGCCAATAATGAACGCTCCGGCTTATCAGTTGTAATAGTGTCAAAGCTATTTACAACTCTAAATCGCTGACCAGGGGTAATAGGTTTTAATTTTCTAACTGACATTTTCTATTAGATATTAGTATAAAAATCTATTGTTTCTCCTTCTTTAACTTGAACAACTGCTTTTTTGTAAGCATTTGTTTTTCCACTGATTAATCCACTTTTAGTGTACTTAACCGATCTGTCAGCTCTATAGTTCATTGTGTTTACTGCAATAACAGATACACCATAAGCAGACTCAATAGCTTTTTTAATTTCTACTTTGTTTGCTTTTTTATCAACTACAAATCCAAAACGGTTAAATGTTTCACCATCTTTAGTGATTTTTTCAGTTATGATAGGTTTAATTATAACGCTCATAATCTAAATTATTTACTTAAATTAGCTTCAATACCTTCTACTGCTCCTTCAAAAAGAACTAAACTATTTGTGTTTAAAATAGTATAAGTACTTAATTCTGAATCAGTTACAACAGAAGTTGATTTTAAATTGCGCGACGACAAATATACATTTTTATTTGAATCACCCAACACGAATAAAGATTTTTTATTATCTAACCCTAAAGCTTTCAATACATTAATGAAATTTTTAGTATTTGGTGTATCAAATGTAAAATCTTCTACCACGATTAAATTACTCTCATTTGCTTTCATTGATAAAGCTGATTTACGAGCTAATCTTTTTAAATTTTTGTTTAATTTGAAAGAATAGTTTCTTGGTTTTGGACCAAAGATTCTACCTCCACCAACAAACACAGGAGATTTAACACTACCTGCTCGAGCCGTACCTGTACCTTTTTGTTTTTTAATTTTTCTAGTACTACCAGCAATTTCAGCTCTTTCTTTAGATTTATGAGTACCTTGTCTTTGATTAGCCAAGTACTGTTTAACATCTAAATAGACAGCATGTTTATTAGGCTCAATTGCGAAAACAGCATCAGAAAGTTGAACTTTACGACCTGTATCTTTTCCGTTGATATCTAAAACTTTTACTTCCATTACTTCTGAATGATTACATAAGAGTTTTTGTGACCTGGAACACATCCTTTAACTACTAAAAGATTTTTATCGGCAACCACTTTTAAAACTCTAAGGTTTTGAACTGTTACATTTTCTCCTCCTGTTCTTCCGGCCATTCTCATACCTTTGAACACTCTTGATGGATAAGATGAAGCTCCAACAGAACCTGGCGCTCTTAAACGGTTATGTTGACCGTGAGTAGCTTGTCCTACTCCGCCAAATCCATGACGCTTAACAACTCCTTGAAATCCTTTTCCTTTAGATACTCCAACTACATCTACAAATTCTCCTTCAGTGAATAAATCAACATTGATTACATCACCTAATTTAAACTCCTCCTCAAATCCTTGAAATTCAACAACTTTCTTCTTAGCCACTGTTCCTGCTTTTTTGAAGTGTCCTGCTTCAGCTTTAATAGTGTGCTTTTCAGTTTTGTCATCGAAACCAAGTTGGAGGGCTTCATACCCGTCAACCGCATTGGTTCTGACTTGGGTAACAACGCATGGCCCAGCCTCTATAACTGTACATGGAATGTTTTTTCCATTCTCGTCAAAGATGCTAGTCATACCGATTTTTCTTCCGATTAACCCAGACATAAAAACTTAATTATTAATTAAACATTGATACTCAATGGCATATATAGCCATTTTTTTGAGCGTGCAAATATAGGAATTAAAAATTTATTAACAAAACTAATTTGTTAACTTTTTTAAAAACAAAATAGACACTTCTCAATTATACTAAAAAAACCGAGCAGTATTCCTACTCGGTTTTTTATATTATTATAGGATAAAGTTAAACTTTGATCTCTACTTCTACTCCACTAGGCAATTCTAATTTCATTAGTGCATCAATAGTTTTCGATGAAGAACTATAGATGTCTAATAATCTTTTATAAGAACTTAATTCAAATTGCTCTCTTGATTTTTTGTTTACGTGTGGAGAACGTAATACTGTGAAAATTCTTTTGTGCGTAGGTAACGGAATAGGACCAGTTACAACTGCACCTGTACTTTTTACAGTCTTTACAATCTTCTCAGCAGATTTATCTACTAAATTGTGATCGTATGATTTTAATTTTATTCTAATTTTTTGACTCATCTTGTTAAAAATTAAGCGTTACCTTTTGCTTTTTTAATTACTTCATCTGAAATATTTGAAGGCGTTTGCTCATAATGAGAAAACTCCATAGTAGATGTAGCACGTCCTGAAGATAATGTTCTTAATGTTGTTACATATCCAAACATCTCTGATAAAGGCACATTAGCTTTGATTACTTTAGAACCAGCTCTATCACCCATATCATTAACCTGACCTCTTCTTCTATTTAAATCACCTACGATATCACCCATGTTTTCTTCTGGGGTGATAACTTCAATTTTCATGATTGGTTCTAAGATTACAGCTCCAGCAGCTTTTGCTACTTCTTTGTATCCTAATTTTGCTGCCAATTCGAATGATAAAGCATCTGAATCTACAGGGTGGTAAGAACCATCTAATAAAGTAACTTTTAAGCTATCAACTGCATAACCCGCTAAAGGCCCTTGTTTCATAGCTTCTTTGAAACCTTTTTCTACAGCAGGCACATATTCTCTAGGAACATTACCTCCTTTTACCTCGTTAAAGAATTGTAATCCAACTTGACCTTCATCTGCAGGCTCTAAACGGAAAACAATATCACCAAACTTACCACGTCCACCAGATTGTTTTTTATAAACTTCTCTATGTTCCGCAGATCTTGTAAACGCTTCTTTGTATTCAACTTGTGGCTCACCTTGATTAACCTCTACTTTGAATTCACGTTTCATACGATCAACTAAGATATCTAAGTGAAGCTCACCCATACCTGAAATGATTGTTTGACCTGAAGCCTCATCTGTTCTAACTGTAAATGTTGGATCTTCTTCAGCTAATTTAGCTAAAGCCATACCCATTTTATCAACGTCAGCTTTCGTTTTAGGCTCGATAGCAATACCAATTACTGGATCTGGGAATTTCATAGACTCAAGGATAATTGGGTGTTTTTCGTCACACATAGTATCTCCTGTCTTGATATCCTTAAATCCTACTGCAGCCCCAATATCTCCAGCCTCAATATATTCGATTGGATTTTGTTTGTTAGCATGCATTTGGTAGATACGAGAAATACGCTCTTTATTTCCTGAACGTGTGTTCAAGATATAAGAACCTGCATCTAAACGACCTGAATAGGCACGGAAGAATGCTAAACGACCTACATAAGGGTCAGTAGCAATTTTAAATGCTAAAGCCGCAAAAGGTTCTTTTACATCTGGACGACGTAAAATTTTCTTTTGATCTTCTTCTAATTTTTCTGCATCATCAGGGTGAATACCTGTAATACCTTCTTTATCTACTGGCGATGGCAAGTATTTACATACTGCATCTAACATGAATTGAACACCTTTATTTTTGAATGAAGAACCACAAATCATCGGGATAATAGCCATATCAATAGTAGCTGCTCTCAATGCATTGTTAATTTCTTCTTCAGTAATAGAGTTTTCATCCTCCATGTATTTGTCTAATAAATTTTCGTCGTATTCAGCAACAGCTTCAATTAAAGTAGAACGATATTGTTTTACTTCATCAGCCATATCTGCAGGAATATCAACTATATCAAATGTAGCACCTTGCGTTTCATCATGCCATACAATAGCTTGATTCTTCACTAAATCTACTACTCCTTTGAAGTCAGCTTCTTCACCAATAGGTAAAGTAATAGCAACAGCATTAGATTTTAACATCTCTCTAACTTGTTGACAAACTGCTAAAAAGTTTGATCCTTGACGGTCCATTTTATTTACGAATCCCATACGAGGTACTCTATATTGATCCGCTAGTCTCCAGTTTGTTTCAGATTGTGGCTCAACACCATCAACTGCAGAAAACAAGAATACCAACCCATCTAATACACGCAATGAACGGTTTACCTCTACAGTAAAGTCAACGTGTCCTGGGGTATCAATAATATTAAAGTGGTATGGTTTTGAATCTGGTGTATTTTTACCTTGTTCTGTTGGGAAATTCCATGTACAAGTTGTAGCAGCAGAAGTAATTGTAATACCTCTTTCTTGCTCTTGTGCCATCCAGTCCATTGTTGCAGCACCATCATGTACTTCACCAATTTTGTGTGATTTTCCTGTATAGAATAAAATACGTTCTGTCGTAGTGGTTTTACCTGCATCAATGTGTGCAGCAATACCTATATTTCTTGTAAATTTTAAATCTCTAGCCATTTCCTTATGAATTAAAATCTAAAATGAGAGAATGCTTTATTCGCTTCTGCCATTTTGTGAGTATCCATTCTTTTCTTAACTGCAGCACCTTCTTCTTTAGCCGCAGCTAAAATTTCAGAAGCAAGTTTTCCAGCCATTGATTTTTCGTTTCTTTTTCTAGCATACAAAATCATCCATTTAATTGCCATAGAAATTTTTCTATCTGGACGAATTTGCATTGGAATTTGGAAAGTAGCTCCACCCACACGACGCGAACGAACTTCTACGTGAGGCATAACATTTGTTAATGCATCTTTCCATATTTCTAATGAAGATTTCTCTTCATCTTGCTTTTTAGATTCTACGATTTCTAATGCATCATAAAACACTTTAAAAGCAACTGATTTTTTACCGTCCCACATTAAGTTGTTAACGAAACGTGTAACTAACTGATCGTTAAACTTTGGGTCTGGTAAAAGAGGTCTTTTTTTGGCCTGTCTTTTTCTCATTTCTTTTCTTTTTTAAAGTTTAGCGTTACTATTATTTTGCAGCTGGTTTTGGACGTTTAGCACCATACTTAGATCTTCTCTGTGTACGGTCTTTAACTCCTGCTGTGTCTAACGCACCACGAACGATGTGGTATCTAACTCCTGGTAAATCTTTTACCCTTCCACCTCTAACTAATACTATCGAGTGCTCTTGTAGATTGTGTCCTTCTCCTGGGATGTAAGCATTCACTTCATTACCATTTGTTAAACGAACCCTAGCAACTTTACGCATTGCAGAGTTTGGTTTTTTTGGCGTTGTAGTGTAAACACGCGTACAAACACCTCTTCTTTGAGGACAAGAATCTAAAGCAGCCGATTTACTCTTCTTAGTTATTTTGGCTCTTCCTGTTCTAACTAATTGTTGAATTGTTGGCATAATTACTAATAAATTAATACTTGTTTTAACTACCCTATTTTAGGGGATGCAAAGGTAGAAATTATTTTTTATTATCCAAATGCAATTTTAATTATTTTATTTTGAGCGAATTAAAAACAAAAGTAGATGGTTTAATTTAGACAGTTAATGACTATAAAATCATCCTCGCGTAATTTATATTTTTACTTATATTTACCTCATGAAAAATTATGCGTTTTTTTTTCTGCTTTTTAGCCTTTGTGGCCTAAGTCAAAATTATTACTTAAGAATTGAAAGCCCCTCCGTTCTTGAAAAGAAAATTATTGACAGTCTTAACTATTCCTCTAAACTTCCTTCTGTAAAAAAGATTATTGAAGAACAACAAGCATTTCAGAACAAATTACTACTAGCCGGATTTTTAGAAGCTGAAATTAGTAAGCAGGAAAAAACAAACGATTCCACATTTGTTTTTACGTATTCACTAGGAAAACAAACAAAAAATATTTTAGTGCAATGTAATGATTTGTCTACATTTGATAAAAATCTTCTAGAAATAGATACTAATGTAAAACTTTTACTTTCTGAAGTTGAAAATTATTTAAATACTAAACTCAACCTATTAGAAAAAAAAGGATATGCGCAAGCTAAACTAAAACTCATTAATTTTAAAATACAGCAAGCTTCACTTGAAGCTAATTTATATTTAGAACTAAATGCTATTCGAAAAATCAACAAACTCGTTGTTTCTGGTTATTACGATTTTCCTAAAGGAGTGAAAAAACTATATGAAAAAAAATATGCAGGAAAAACATTTAACCAAGAAACCGTTAAAACAATATATAAAGATTTTAATAGTCTTCCTTTCGTAAATCAACTTAAATATCCCGAAGTATTATTGACAAAAGATTCAACAGATATTTATATTTATTTAGAAAAAAGAAAAACCAATAGTTTTGATGGTTTTGTTGGATTTGGAACGAATGAAGCAATACAAAAACTTCAATTTAATGGATATCTTGATTTAAATTTATACAACAATTTAAATAAAGGAGAGCGATTTAACTTATATTGGAAAAATGACGGAAATAAACAAAGTACTTTTAATGCAAAGCTTGAATTAGCCTACTTGTTTCAATTGCCATTAGCCTTCAAAGGAAACTTAAAAATTTTTAGACAAGACACTATTTTCCAACAAAGCAGCTTTGATACAGAATTGGGCTATATGTTTTCCTATAACACAAAAGCATATATAGGTTTAAAAGAAAGTACATCTGAAGCGATTCAAAAAAATCCGAATGCTACTTTAAAAGATTTGACATCTAATTTTATGACTACTTCTATTTCGCATCAAAAACTAAATTATGACAATGAAGTGTTTCCAGAAGTGTTTTCGATGAATATAAAAATGGGGATTGGTTCTCGAAAAATTGGTCTTGACAAAACAAATCAATTTTTTAGTCAACTGCAAACTAATTATCTCCTTGAAGTAAATAAAAAAAATTATATACACTTAAAAACAGATACGTATTATTTACAAAGTACAACTTATTACACAAATGAACTTTACCGATTTGGAGGAATACAATCCATAAGAGGTTTTAATGAAAACAGCTTACAAGGTAATTTATTTACTGGTATTTTTACCGAATACAGATATATTGTTGCTTCTAATTTATATGTGCATACCCTTACTGATTTTGGTTATTTTCAAGACAAAGCAAATCAAACCTCTTCAAAATTATATGGCTTTGGGTTTGGAATTGGTTTACTTAATAAAGGTGGTATTTTTAATTTAGTTTATTCCAATGGTTCATCAAGTGGGCAAGCTTTTAAATTATCAAACTCGATTGTTCAAGTGAGTTTAAAAACTACTTTCTAATGTTTTTTTAACATTTTTTTTTATTTTGTTAAATAAATTTAATTTATATATATTATTAATTTTTTTTTATAATATTTGCAAATTAAATTTAAATTCTATTACAATTATGAAAAAGAAAACTAATCTTTTTATTTCTTTTTTACTCACACTTTTTATGCAAATCACTTTTGCACAAGAAAGAACTGTAAAGGGGAAAGTTTCAGATGTCAACGGTACTATATTAACCGGCGCATCAATCAAAATTAAAGGAACTAATAAACAAACCTTAACAGATGGAACTGGAAATTTTTCAATAAGTGCTTCTAGTTCTGATGTGTTAACTATTGGTTTTATTGGCTTTGAAACCGTTGAAATTGTTGCAAACAAAGACAATTTTGACATCAAACTAAAAGAAAGCAACAAAGAAATTGAACAAATTGTTGTTACAGCTTTAGGTATAAAAAGAGAAAAAAAGTCATTGGGATATGCAACACAAGAAGTAAAAGGAGATGCAATTAATGATGTACCGGTAACTAACTTTGCAAACGCCTTACAAGGTGAAATTGCTGGTTTAAATGTTCAAAGTTTTGGTACAATTGGTGGATCTGCAAACATAGTTGTTAGAGGATATAGTTCAATCACAGGAAATAATCAAGCCTTAATTGTGATTGATGGTACGCCAATAATTAACGAAACCAATAATTCTGCTGGACAAAAAACTGGTCGTGGTGGTTACGATTATGGAAATGCTGCAATGGATATCAATCCAGATGATATAGAAAGTGTGAATGTACTTAAAGGAGCAGCGGCAACAGCACTATATGGCTCTAGAGCAAATTCAGGGGCTTTAATTATTACTACAAAAAAGGGTAAAAAGAAAGATGGTTTAGGTATTACTTTTAATTCTAGCTTAACAGTTGCTAGTGCTGATAAATCAACTTTGCCGAAATACCAAAACAAATATGGAGCTGGTTATGGCCCTTATTATTCAAGTCCAGATGGATACTTTGACTTCTATGATATTAATGGTGATGGAAATGATGATTTAGTAGTACCTTTCGGTGAAGACGCCTCTTATGGAGCTGCTTTTGACCCAAACTTACTTGTATACCAATGGAATTCAATATATCCAGGTTTACCTAAATATGGTCAGGCTACACCATGGGTAGCAGCGCAACATACACCAAATGATTTGTACATAAATGGTATTACAACTACTAACTCCGTATCCTTTGGAAAATCAAACAAAGATAATGCATTTAGAATCGGCTTTACAAACAAAAGTCAAGGAGGGGTGTTACCAAATCAAAAAATGTTAAGAAATAATTTAACATTTTCTGGCATGCAAAAAATTAATGAAAAATTAAAAGGAACTGTCGATTTTAGTTATGTAAATTCCTCAACAAGAGGAAGAAATGGAACAGGATATGACTCAAGAAATCCAATGCAGGCCTTTAGACAGTGGTTTCAAACTAATGTTGATATTTATGAACAAAGAGATGCATTTTTTGCTACTGGACAAAATGCAACTTGGAATGCTACTTCACCAACAGAATTAACGCCACTTTATACAGACAACGTATATTGGACATTGTACAAAAATTTTCAATCTGACAAAAGAGATAGATATTATGGAAATTTAGCTCTGGAACAAGAAGTAACAAAATGGTTTAATATGTTAGGTAGATTTTCATTTGACAGTTATAATGAAATTAGAGAAGAAAGAGTTGATGTTGGATCCGTTGACCCTTCAAACTATACAGTTACAAATAGAAAAGCTTCAGAAATGAATTATGATTTAATTGCTAATTTCAATTATGATTTTACTAGTGATTTAAACTTTCAAGGAATGTTAGGATTTAATATGAGAGTTAATTCATTAAATTCTTTAGCACTTTCAACAAATGGCGGATTAATAACTCCTGGTCTATTTACAATTAGCAATTCTGTCAATGCATTAACTGCGGCTGATATGGCTAAAATTGACTATACTAAAAAAGTAGATGGTTTATATGCAAGAGCTAGTTTTGGTTATAAAAATACTTATTATTTAGATGGAACATTAAGAAGAGATCGCTCAAGTGCTTTACCTAAAGCAAATAATACGTATTACTATCCATCAATTTCAACAAGTATTATTTTCTCCAATCTATTGAATAAAGATTGGTTAAGTTTTGGTAAATTTAGAGCCAATTACGCAAAAGTTGGAAACGACACGGATCCTTATAGAATATTTAATACTTATGATATCAATCCCGCTTTCAACGGAAGTGCTTCAGCATCAAACATATCTTCATTCAATAATCCGAACTTAAAAAATGAAAGTTCAAGAGATATTGAAGTAGGTATAGAAATGCAGCTATTTAAAAATAGATTTGGATTTGATGTATCATATTATAATAGAAAAACAACTGACCTAATTACTCCTTTAGATGTTTCAACTTCAACAGGCGCAGTGAGTATTGTGCAAAATGCCGGAGACGTTCAAAATAAAGGAATCGAATTAATTCTAAACGGCAGACCAATTAAAACCGCTAATTTTAGCTGGGATGTAAAAGTTAACTTTGCACGAAATAGAAGTGAAGTTACAAGATTAGCTGATGGTATTTCATTTATTCAACTTGGAAGCGTTCAAGGAGGTGTAACACTTGGAGCGCAACTTGGCGAACCTTATGGTGTTATTAGAGGTAGAGACTTTATCTATCATGAAAATGGTCAACCTATTGTTGGTACAAATGGATATTATTTAAGAACTGCAAACAGCGATGTTGTAATAGGCGATATCAATCCTGATTGGACTGGCGGTATTAAAAACTCATTAAATTATAAAAACTTTAATTTAAGTTTCTTAATTGATGTAAAAAAAGGTGGAGATGTATTTTCTTTAGATACTTATTATGGATATGCAACTGGTTTATATGATTTCACAGCTGGCACAAACCACTTAGGTAACCCTGTAAGAAATGCTGTGTCTCAAGGAGGAGGTGTAATACTTGATGGTGTTCAAGCAAATGGCTCGCCTAACACAGTAGTTGCTTCAGCAACTACCTATGCAAATCCTTGGGGTTATGTTAGAACGCCACAAGCGGCTCACGTTTATGATGCTTCTTTTGTTAAATTGAGAGAAGTTTCTATGAGTTATAATGTTCCTTCTAAACTTGTACGTAATTTAAAAGTAGATAAAATAACCGTTTCGTTAATTGGAAGAAATTTATGGATTATCCACAAAAATGTTCCTTATGCTGATCCTGAAGCTGGTCTATCTGCAGGAAATATTCAAGGAAATCAATCTGGATCTTATCCATCATTAAGAGAAATTGGTGCAAATATAAAATTTGAATTTTAATACAAAAAGATATGAAAAAATATTTATTACCTTTATTCGTAGTGCTTTTAGCTAGTTGTAGTGATGAATCCTATGAAGAATTAAATCAAGATCCTAATAAACCTACAACAGTAAGTGCAGAAGCATTATTTACATCAGCTACAAAATCGTTGACTGATCAAATGGAAAGTCCAAATATCAATACTAATGTTTTTAGATTATTTTCACAATATTGGACTCAAACTACATATATTGATGAGTCAAATTATGACTTAATCACTAGATCAATACCAGATGCACATTGGAGTGAATTATATAGAGATGTTCTGTATGATTTAAAAGATGCTAAATCAAAAGCAACTACCGCTAATCAAATAGCCCAAATAGAGGTTTTAGAAGTATATACATGGCAAATTTTAGTCGATACTTTTGGAGATATTCCTTACACTGAAGCTTTACAAGGTAATGCAATTGCACAACCAAGGTATGATAATGATACTGATATTTATACTTCTTTGTTAACTAGAATCAATAGTGCGATTACTACATTAACTAGTTCAACATCAAGTGGATTTAGTAATGCAGATATAATTTATGGTGGAGATATTACAAAATGGAAAAAATTTGCTAATTCTTTAAAACTAAAATTAGCAATGCGAATAGCAGATGTAAATAACACCGTTGCAAAACAAAATGCTGAACAAGCTTTTATCAGCGGGCTCTTTTCAAGTAATACTGACAATGCGCACGTTCAATATGAAGCAAATGCAACAAACGCTAACCCAATATGGTATGATTTAGTTCAATCCAATAGAAATGACTTTGTTATCTCAAATACGTTTGTAACTAAATTAAATTCTTTGAATGATCCTAGAAGAGCTAAGTTTTTTGAACAAAATCTAGGTGTAAATAGCTATCTAGGTGGTCCTTATGGAGATAATAATTCATATGCTATTTATACACATGTAAACGAAAATATTTCTGCACAAGATTTCAGAGGAGTTTTGATGGATTATAGTGAAATTGAATTTTTATTAGCAGAAGCTAAAGAAAGAGGTTATTCAATAACTGGTACGGCTGAAGATCATTATATTGCAGGAATTACTGCAAATATGCTTGATTGGGGGGTAGTTCAATCAGCCATAACTTCTTATCTAGCACAAACAACTGTAAACTACACAACAGCAACAGGTACTTGGAAACAAAAAATTGGAACTCAATTTTGGATTGCTATGTACAATAGAGGTTTTGAAGGATGGTCTGTATGGAGAAAATTTGATAGTCCAACGTTAAACTTACCAGCAGTTAGTGGACTTCCTGTTCCTACAAGATATACATATCCAATCAGAGAACAAAATTTAAATGGTGTAAACCGTGCAGCTGCAGCTGCAGCTATAGGCGGAGATGCAATGACCACAAAAGTTTTTTGGGATGTTAATTAATAATCATTGAGTTAGATTATTTAAAACCACTGAACAATGTTCAGTGGTTTTTTTTATCTTTGCTTAATGAAAAACGAAAATCAAATATTCGGGATTAGAGCAATCATTGAAGCTATCCAATCAGGAACAATCATTGATAAAGTATTTATTCAAAAAGAATCTCAAGGCGATTTAATGCGAGAATTGCTTAAAAGCATTAAATCTAAGAATATGAACTTTAGTTATGTTCCTATAGAAAAGCTAAACCGAATGACCGCTATGAATCATCAAGGTGCAGTAGCTACAATTTCTCCTATTGCTTTTCATGAATTAGAAGACATGATTGTTAGCACAACAGAACAAGGAAAAATGCCTTTATTTTTAATCCTAGACCAATTGTCAGATGCTCGTAACTTTGGTGCCATTATTAGAACTGCAGAATGTACGGGTGTAAACGGAATAATTATCCAAAAACAAGGAAGTGCTCCTGTAAACGGCGACACAGTTAAAACTAGTGCTGGGGCTGTCTTTAATGTGCCTATTTGTAAAGTAGACCATATTAAAGATGCTATTTTTCATTTGCAAGGTAGCGGTATTAAAACCGTAGCCGCTACTGAAAAAACAGATCAAAACATTTATGACATTAACTTCAACGAGCCTGTTGCTATTATCATGGGTAATGAAGAAAGAGGCGTAAACCCATCGGTGTTAAAAGTAGCAGATGAAAAAGCAAAATTACCTATGTATGGCACGATTGAATCGCTAAATGTATCCGTGGCTTGTGGGGCTTTTTTATATGAAGTGGTGAGACAGCGTCTTGTTTAATTTGTCTATTTGAAAATTAGTCAATATGTCAATTGATAAAAGAAAGAAATTTGGTTTTTTTATTTTTGCAATCTTCTTATTTTGCTATTTCTTTTATTTATTAGATAAAAATGAAATATTAGAAATTAAACAACAAGGCTTTAAATCATTTGTTTGTTTAGTATTAATTCCTTTGAGCTTTTTTTCAATCCTATTTTCATGTTTTAGTTTTAAAAAAATAAGCATAAGATTTATTGTATCACTACTTCCAACAATTGCTATTATTCAAATTTTGAGTTTTGGAATTGTAAGAAGCGTATTTGTTTCATCCGCTTGGAAAACCCAATACATATATTATCAGAACAAATTTGATTCAAGTAAAAAAGTTGAATATCAAATGATGGATATTGGTGCATTTGGATATAGAAGAAGAGCTGTAGAAGTAAATTATATCACGGATTGGTTTTTTCTTTCAAAAGAAGTAGGAGTTTACAATTCTGATTGGAAAAAGACAACTATTGAGGTTAACGAATTGAAACTAAAATAAATTCCCTCATTATCAATATCATTTCTCTCTTTTTCCTAAAAACTCATAAATTACTTTAATTGAAGATGTAAAATACGAATCTACCTCAGTTTCTTCACTCTCTTCTGGTTTGGATGGATTAATAAAGTTACCCTTTTCGTCAAATTGTTTAAAGAAAGGTTTATCTGTTGGATCAAAATTAGGATGTTCCCAATCATAAAAAATGGGCTTTTCAAATTGTGGCGTTTTAATTAGAATACTCAAAAATAACCCAGTGACAAATCCTGAAAAATGAGCCTCCCATGAAATACCTTCTTTTGCTACATGCTCGCCAGGAAACATAAACCACACCATTCCACCATATACTAGCACAATGGTTAAAGACAAGGCAATCAATCTGTAATACTTTGTGATGATGCCTTTAAAAAACATAAAACTGAACAAACAATAAATCAAGCCGCTTGCCCCTATATGATAACTATTTCTACCTACTAACCATGTTCCCATTCCTGAAACTAAAATCCCTACTAAAAGTACTTGCCAAAATTGCGCACGGTAAAAATAGCGTAATGCGGCTACTAAGAAAAAAATTGGAATTGAATTATAAAGTAAGTGCTTGAAATCACCATGTATGAAAATATGAACAGGAATTCCGCGTAGCCCTTTCCAAGTTTTAGGTAAAATTCCAAATTCAAATATATTTGGGCAATAATGTTTATCAAAATAAAAACCCATCCACATTAACAAGACAAACACTAACGGTAAAAGCCATACCGAAGACGAAAAATAAAAATTTTTATCTATTGATGAATGTGTGTTCATGTTTCTTTCCTTTCAAAAGTAACGCCAAATTTTGATTTACGCTAATTTGTCAGATTCATTTAGCGCAACTTCAAAATATTAAATACATTTGTATTAGAAAAAATAACATTATGAATATTCCGTTAGCCGAAAGAGTTCGTCCAAAAAACTTAACAGAATACATTAGCCAATCGCATTTAGTAGGCGAAGAAGGTTCTTTAACGCTTCAAATTTCAAAAGGCATCATTCCAAGTTTAATTTTATGGGGACCTCCAGGTACGGGGAAAACAACATTAGCCCAAATCATAGCACAAGAAAGTCAACGCCCTTTTTATGAATTAAGTGCCATAAATTCTGGTGTAGCTGCCATTCGAGAAGTGTTGGATAAAGCAAAACAAAGCGGCGGCTTATTCACAACAAAAAATCCTATCCTTTTTATTGACGAGATTCATCGTTTTAGTAAATCCCAACAAGATTCTTTATTAGCAGCAGTAGAAAAGGGCTGGGTGACACTGATAGGCGCTACAACCGAAAATCCAAGTTTTGAGGTTATTCCTGCCTTATTGTCAAGATGTCAGGTATATGTCCTAAATCCTTTTAGCAAAGAAGATTTAGAAGTTATTTTAAAAAGAGCCCTTGCAACAGATGAATTTCTTAAAAGCAAATCCATAACATTAAAAGAAACGGAAGCTTTATTAAGATTATCGGGTGGTGACGGCAGAAAATTATTAAATATTTTTGAATTGGTAATTCATGGTATGGATACTTCGACAAGCTCGATACACATTGAAATTACAAATGAAAAGGTAATGCATTTGGCACAAAAAAACACCGTGTTGTATGACAAAACAGGAGAGCAACATTATGATATTGTTTCTGCTTTTATAAAATCTATTCGAGGAAGCGATCCTAATGGGGCAGTATATTGGTTAGCTAGAATGATTGAAGGCGGTGAAGATGTTAAATTTATTGCGCGTCGAATGGTTATTCTGGCAAGTGAAGATATAGGAAATGCAAATCCAACAGCTTTAATTATGGCAAATAATACTTTTCAGGCCGTGACAACAATTGGTTATCCGGAAAGCAGAATCATTTTAAGTCAATGTGCTATTTATTTAGCAACCTCAGCAAAAAGTAATGCCAGTTATATGGCAATTGGCAAAGCACAACAGCTAGTTAAGCAAACTGGCGATTTACCTGTACCTTTACATTTGAGAAATGCGCCCACAACATTAATGAAGGAATTAGGCTATGGGGAAGAATACAAATATGCACACGATTTTTCAAACAATTTTGCTGAACAACAGTTTTTACCCGAAGAAATTTCTGAAACAGTTTTTTTTGAACCAGGAGAAAACGCAAGAGAACGTGAATTGCGGCAGTTTTTAAAAAATAGATGGAAAGATAAATACGGGTATTAACTAAAAATGAAATAGCAATTCCCTCAAAGATTTAATATGTGGTACTTTACTATTAATTAATTCGCCATTTGGATTAAAATAAATGGCCTGAATACCAAAACTTAAAGCACCTTCTACATCGGCCTCCCAACTATCCCCTATCATAATACTTTCATGTTTTTGAGCATTAGCTTTATGCAAAGCATATTGAAAGATATTTTGATGTGGCTTTTTATGTCCTGCCATTTCAGAATTTGTTATTGTTTTAAAAAACCTATTCAAATTTGCATTGGCCATTTTGCTCTCTTGAACATGAGCAAAACCATTTGTAATAATATGTAATTGATAGTTAGCTTGTAAATAATTTAGTGTTTCTAATGTTCCTTCTATTAAATGATTATTTAATGGTAAATAGGAAATAAAATCATCAGAAATTTTAAATAGTAGCTCATCAGAGATAGTAAGCTTACAAGAATCAAAAGAATCTTTCAAACGACCATATCTTAGGGTTTCATGTGAAACTTCATTAACTTGATACAATTTCCAATAGGCTTGATTAATAGGATTATAAACTTCTATAAACGTTTTAATGGGTAAATCAATTCTATTTTCAACAAAAATACGCTCAAAAGCTAATTCAGCATTCTTATCAAAATCCCAAAGCGTATGATCTAAATCAAAAAAAATGTGTTTTATCGGATTCACTATTTCGTATTTGATTTATTTTCCACCCACAATTTCAGCATTTTCAATGTGATAAATCCAATCTTCTACATCGTTTTCATTATATCGAAATGTGCCTTTTAAGGTTAAATAAGTATCCGTTTTTAATTTAGGGGTTGCTCCTTTAAACTTAATTCCCATAATAGTTTCAGGGCCCGATTTTCCACAGAAAAAACAAGAAGCAAATACATTTTTACTTAACGCATAGTTTTTATTGTCAATGGGCACTATAAAACCACTCATTACAATCGATTTTTTCTGTAATTTCTTTAATTTGGTATTCACTAGTGGAAAATCAACCTCGCCATAGGTTGCATGCTTTTTTTTAAGAAATTTTATTTCGCCCAATAGTTTCCATGACAAGGTATCGGCAAAAAATAATTTATCTTTATTAAGAGAAAAAGGGGTTGGTTTAGTCGTATTTTGAAAACTAAACAAAAGTATACCTATTACTAAGGCTATACTTATTTTATATATTTTATGCATTTGATAATGTTTTTGAAATATTTAATGTATATGCTTTTACTGCGGGAATTAAAGCCGCAAGTAGTCCTATTAAAAGCGTTAATCCAAATAGCCAACTTTCTTTTTCCCAAATAATTTCCAAAGGATTAAAACCTAACTTAAAATCGCTTTCAGAAGCTTTAGAGAGTAAAACTAGTCCTGCTCGACCTAAAAGTGTACCAAATAGATAACCAACTATACACAGCAACATGCTTTCTAAGAGTACAACAATTAATAACTGATACCTTTTAGCACCATTCACTCGTAATAAAGCAAATTCAGCTTTACGCTCTTTTAAAGTGGTAAACAAGGCTATAAAAATAGAAATCCCTGAAATCAACATGATGCCAAACGCCAAATATTTTAATGCATTTATACCTACTCCAAACAAATCAAACAATCGATTCATTTGATAAGTGGGTAATGCCGCTTGCATTTTAGTATTTTGTGCTATAAGTCTTGGCCAAAGCATTACACCCATTTTATTTCTAAATTCAATTAAAACAGCTGTTACTTCCATTCCTGGTTCATCAATTGTCATGCCTTCATGATCATGATCGTGATGACACGAATCTGTGTGTATATGCTCTTCTTCAACTAGTGGTTCTTCATGATGCATTTGCCAAACACTTGGTATATTTGATAAAATTAAATTATCTAATACTTTGCCTGTTTTTGAAAGAATACCTACTACTTTATACTCACCGTGTTCATGTACTTCTCCTTCTGCAGCACTACCATGTGTGCCTTTAAAAGTATCTCCCATTTTTAAATTTAATTTTTCAGCCACATCAGATCCCACAACTACTTCAAAATTTTTATCAAAGGGTTTTCCGTCAGTAAATTTAGCTTGATACTTTTCTAAATAATCTGTGGTAGTTCCAACAATTTTGTAGCCTAAATAATTATCTCCAAATGCTAAAGGAATGGCCTTCTTAACATAGGGATGTTGCATCCATACTTTTGCTGAATCATAACTAATATTACCCGTAGGGTCATCAACATGATAAACTGACGACAATACTAATTGTAATGGACTACCTTGTGCACCTAATACTAAATCTACACCATCTAAATTACTTTGGTATTTTTCTTCAAATTGCTTTTCAACTAAAATAAGCAGGGTGATTATTGCCACACTGGCTGTTAATAACAATATACTTAAAATAGTATTTAAAGGTTTAAACCAAATATTTTTCCAAGCTAATTTTGCAATCATACCATTGTAATTTGATTAGTAAAACGTTGTTTAATTCTAGAATCATGTGTCACAATTAATAATGCTGCTTGATATTCTTTGGCTAAATTTTCTAATAAATCAATTACTTTTTCAGCATTTTTATCATCTAAGCTAGATGTGGGCTCGTCTGCCAAAAGCACTTTAGGCTTATTCATTAAAGCACGTGCTATGGAAACGCGTTGTTGTTGACCTACACTTAATTGTGAAACTAATTTAGTTGCTTGATCAAGAACATCTAATTTTTCTAGTAAATTTTTCGCTCTTTTTGTATGCTTTTTACCTGTTGCTAACCAACTAGCCATTTCTAAATTTTCTAAAACTGTTAAAGAAGCAATAAAATGTGATTTTTGAAAAACAACGCCAATATTTTTACCTCTAAACGCGTCTGTTTTTTGTTCAGAGAGTTTTGTAACGTCAATATTATCGATAGTTACCTGACCTGAAGTGGGCTTAAGTAAACCTGCTAATATATGTAAATACGTTGTTTTCCCTTTTCCTGAATTACCCGTAACTAAAAGTGTATTTCCTGCCTGACAAAACACATCGGGCATGTGAAAAATATGGTCTTTGTGATAAGAAAATGTAATGTCTTTTGTGCTTATCATGCTTATTTTAATTATGAGGGCAAGATACTAAATAATATACAAACAAATCTTAAAAGAATTTTAAAAAACACCTTCATCTTGAAAACTATAGTACCCTTTCTCCGTAATGATAATATGATCCAATACTTTTACTTCTACAGCATCACCTGCAACTCTAATTTTTTTAGTAATTTGTTTGTCTGTCTCACTAGGCATTAATTTTCCAGAAGGATGATTATGACACAATATAAGAGATGTAGCGTAATATTCAAAAGCGGTTTTAAATATAATTCGCGTATCTACTACGGTTCCTGTAATTCCTCCTTTACTAATTTGGGCTTTATGTATCACTTTATTTGAATTATTTAAATAAAGTACCCAAAATTCTTCATGCGGCAATTCACCAACTAAAGGTTGCATGAGATCAAAAACAATTCGACTTGAAGTCACTTGAGTTAAACTTGTAGTCTCTTCCAAACGACGACGACGTCCTAATTCCAATGCCGCCATAATTGATATAGCTTTTGCTTCTCCAATACCCTTAAATTGAACCAATTGAGAAAGAGATAATTTACCTAATTGAGTAAGATTGGAGTCTACAGATTTTAATATGCGTTGGCAAAGCTGGACAGCACTCTCGTTTCGCGAACCAGAACCAATGAGAATGGCTAGTAATTCTGAATCAGACAAGGCATTTTTACCTTTTAGAAGTAATTTTTCGCGTGGACGATCATCTTCGGCCCACTGATTAATTGGCGTGTACATAAAATTTATTTTGGCGTTTATATATACAAAGATATGAAAATTTAATAGTCATCAAATTAATAATTGAAATAGTTTAAAATAAAAAAAAATATTTATTGTAACAAATAACACTAAAATACTACTAATTTTATAATCTTTAAAAATCTTAATTATGAAAAAAATTTCTCTTTTTGTTAGTTCTCTAATATTATTATTAGGCATTACAGAAGCTCAAGCACAAACTGCTGACGAAGTTATTAATAAATATATTGAAACAATTGGGGGTAAAGAAAAACTAGTTGCTCTTAAATCAATTAAAATGGAAATGGTTGCAAACTATCAAGGAATGGAAATTCCTGTTGAAGTCAATACTGATAAAGAAGGCAAGATGATAGTAAAATTAAATTTAATGGGTAAAGAAATGACTCAAATGGCATTTGATGGAACTACAGGTTGGAGTACAAACATGATGACTATGAAACCGGAAAAAATGTCTTCAGAAGATTTAGAGAACATAAAAAATACGGCTGGAAAAGACTTTCCTGATCCTTTTTTAAACTATAAAGATAAAGGTTATAAAATAGAATACCTTGGAAAAGATACTAAAGAAGGTACTGAATGTCATAAAATTAAGTTAACTAAATTACCACAATTAGTTAACGGTGAAAAAGTAGATGATGTAAGTTTTTTCTATTTTGACACTGTAGATAATATCATTGTTTCTTCTGAAACCGAAATAAAAGAAGGACCAATGAAAGGTCAAATGGCAATTTCGAAATCGAGTAACTATCAAGAAGTTGAAGGGATATTTTTTCCATTTACAGTTAATCAATTTGGACAAGAAATGACTGTTAAAAAAATTACTTTAAATCAACCTATTGATAGTAAAAGTTTAGAATTTAAGTCAGAATAATCACTATAAATGTCAGTTAAACAAGATAAACTAATTCTAAGTTTTAAAATGTAATTTCTTTTTGAAAACTGGCTAATCATAACTAAAAAAATATTATAATGAATAAATTTAAGTACCTATTTATTTTAGTTTCATTACCTTTTATTTCTTTTTCTCAAGAAGAATTTGTTCTAAAAGGTAAAGAACTTTTTGGAGATATTAAAGCCAGACAAATTGGACCTGCAATCATGAGCGGTAGAATTACTGATATAGCACAACACCCAATAAATAACCAAATCATCTATATTGGTGCGGCTGGCGGTGGTGTTTGGAAAAGTGGCGATGGCGGCGCAAGCTTTTCTTCGATGTTTGACAAACACAATCAATCTATAGGATGTATAACTGTTGATCCAAATAATCCCGATAATGTAATTTGGGTTGGAACAGGAGAAACTTGGACCAGAAATAGTGTTTCAGCAGGTGATGGTATCTATAAATCTATTGATGGAGGTTTAAATTGGACTCACATGGGATTACCAAAATCAGACCGAATTTCTTCCATTGTTGTAGATCCACGAGACTCAAATAATGTATGGGTTGGTGTACTTGGTTCCTTATGGGGCGATAGTGAAGAGAGAGGAATTTACAATACTAAAGATAGTGGAAAAACTTGGACAAAAGTTTATGGAATTGATTCTAAAACAGGGTGTTCAGATTTAGTTATAGATCCAAAAAATTCAGACATCATGTATGCTAGTTTTTGGGAATTTAGAAGAACTGCATGGTCGTTTAACTCTGGTGGCTTACAATCATGTTTAGTAAAAACGACAGATGGTGGAAAAACTTGGAATAAAATACACAACGGGTTTCCAAGTGGTCAATTAGGTAGAATTGCAGTTGCAGTAGCTCCATCTGATAGTTCAATTTTATATTGTGTTTTAGAATGTGAAAAAGACAATGAAAAAGGGCTATATAAATCTATAGATGGAGGGAAAAATTGGAAACATTTAAACAGCGATTTTGCTTTAGTTGTTAGACCTTTTTACTTTTCTAGAATTGTCATTGACCCAAAAAATCCAGATATTTTATATAAAGGAGGATTAACTGGCTCAATAAGCAGAGATGGTGGAAAAACTTTTGAAAATTTAGGTGCAATGCATTCCGATATTCATGATATTGCAATTGATCCAAAAGATTCAAATAGAATTTATTGTGCAACTGATGGTGGTTTGTATAGAAGCTGGAATGCTGGAAGTACACTAGATATTGTAAAAAACCTACCCATTTCACAATTTTATCATATTAGTATTGATGATGCTGAACCGTACAATATTTATGGAGGCCTTCAGGATAATGGTTCATGGTTTGGACCTAGTAAAAGTGAAGGTGGTATAGAGGCCAGAGATTGGGAAAGTGTAGGTGCTGGAGATGGATTTAGAGTATTAAAACATCCTACTAAAAAAATTATTTATAGTGAAATGCAAGGTGCTGAAAATATTTGGCGTTACAATTTAGATACCAAAGAACTCAAAACTATCCAACCTTTACAAGAAAAGGGAATACCAAAGTTGCGTTTTAATTGGAATACTCCTATCGTTACTGGTATAAATAATCCTGACAGAATATATGCAGGAAGTCAATTTGTTCATGTATCTGATGATATGGGTGCAACTTGGAAAATTATTTCACCTGATTTAACTACTAATGATGCTACAAAATTAAATCAAGAAAACTCTGGCGGATTATCTAAAGATAATTCTGGTGCAGAAAATCATTGTACCGTTTTTACAATAGCAGAATCAGCATTAAACAAAAATGTTATCTGGGCTGGTACAGATGATGGAAATGTACAAGTAACAAAAAATGGAGGAAAAAACTGGGAAAATGTATCTGTAAATATTACAGGTTTACCAAAAAACACCTGGTGCTATCATATTGAAACCAGCAATTTTAATGAAGGAAGTGCCTATGCAATATTTGATGGACATACAAAAAATGATTACAAAGCTTATGCATTCAAAACTAATGATTTTGGAAAAACTTGGACATCAATTATTTCGAAAGATATAGATGGATTTGCGCGTAATTTGCAAGAAGATTATGAAAATGAAAATCTGTTGTTTTTAGGTACTGAGAAAGGACTTTATATTACTATAGATGGGGGCAGAAACTGGTCAAAATTTGAAAACAATATGCCTTCTGCTTCAGTATTCTATTTGGACTTACATAAAAAAACAAATGATTTAATAATAGCAACTCATGGTAGAGGAATTATTATTTTAGATGACATAAGTACACTTAGACAAATTAATCAAGAAGTTTTGAAAAAAGATGTACATTTTTTCAAATCGAAATCATTTCCTAAATATGAAGAATCTAGTTTTGGAGGTACTGCCTCTGAGCTTGAATTTGTTGGACCAAATCCAAATACATCAGCACAACTTATCTATTATTTAAAAAAGAGAAATACTTTTGGTAAAATGGAAATGGAGATTCAAGATATTAATGGTAAAAAAATTGTAAAACTTCCAGCATCAAACCAAAAAGGAATAAATATTGTAAGTTGGAATTTTAATGAAAAAGGACCAAAGACAGCACAAGGAAAAACTATCGATTATAGTGGATTTAGCGCCCCTAAAGTACCTGCTGGAAAATACAAAGCATTATTAACCAAAGGTAAAGAAACTTATGTGCATGAATTTGAAGTAATTAATGACCCTAAAAGCAGCATAAGTGATTTATCTAGAGATGAACAATATAAAACAACTCAAATGTTATTTGACAAAGTACAAGAATTAGCGTATATGGTTTATGAAGTTGATGAAATACTTAAAATAGCAGCTCTATTATCTGAAAAAGTCCCTTCAACGAAAAAAAGTAATTCTAAAATAATTACTGATTTTGAAAATTTGAAAAATACAATGGTTATTACAACTGGAGATAATTATGTAGGTAGTGCAGAAAAACAATTAAGAGAAAAACTAGGTGCAATTTATGCTTCAATTGCTGGACAATTTGATGCGCCATCTCCATCTCAAAAAGCAAATATTGAAAATGTGTTAGAATTATTTACAACTGCAAAAACAAAACTTGAAAAACTTAAAGATGTTCATTTAAAAAAGTTAAAAGATACATCGAATAAAAATAATATTCCATTTGAAATTAAATCTAAAGACGTTTTCTTAGCGGAATAAAAGTTACTTAAAAAAACGCCTCAAATAGAGGCGTTTTTTTAAAATTTATAGTCTAATTAATATTATGCCTAATAACTAATTGTTTCACCTCATCAAAATTCAATCCGCCATAATTTCCTGAACTCATTAATAATAAAGCAGCATTTTCAAAATTTTGGCTGAATAAAAAGTTTTTAAACTCCGCAGGATTGGTATAAATAATTAAATCTTTACGATTGAAGGATTGTGCAATTTGGTCATACGTCACTTCATCTAAACGTTTGATTTTTACTGCATCGGGCGAATAAAAAACAACGGCTACATCTGCAGCATCTAATGCCCCTTCATACTCTTTCAAAAATTCGGCATTTAAACTACTATAGGTATGCAATTCTAAACAAGCTACTAATTTTCTATTTGGGTATTGTGCTTTTACAGCCTTTGTAGTTGCCGAAACTTTACTTGGTGAATGGGCAAAATCTTTATAGGCAACTTTATTTGTTGATTCGGCAATTTTTTCCAAACGCTTACTTGCTCCTTTAAAACTAGCTATAGCTTCATAAAATTGAACTTCATCTATACCCATACATTGACAAATCCATTTGGCACCTGCTAAATTATTTAAATTATGTGCGCCAAAAACTTCTATAGGCATAGGTCCATCAGGAGTTTCCAATAATGTGGTACCATTTTCTACTGTATAATTAGGTGTTTGATAAGCGATTTTTCGAATTGGATTTTCACTTCTTTCGGCAACTAATTTAACTGTTGCATCTTCTTCATTGTATACTAAAATTCCTCCATTCGTAATTTTATTTATGAAAATATCAAATTGTTCTACGTAATTATCAAACGTAGGGAATACATTAATATGATCCCAAGCGATTCCAGATAGTAAAGCAATATTAGGTTGGTACAAATGAAATTTTGGACGTAAATCGATAGGTGAGGTCAAATATTCATCGCCTTCTAACACAATGAAATCATTTGTTTCTGTTAAATGTACCATCGTGTCAAACCCTTCCAATTGTGCGCCTACCATATAATCTACTTCCATTTCATGATAGTTCATAACATGAAGAATCATTGAAGTAATCGTAGTTTTCCCATGAGAACCGCCAATAACTACACGTGTTTTGTTTTTTGATTGTTCATATAAAAATTCAGGATAGGAATATATTTTTAAGCCTAATTCTTGTGCTTTTAACAATTCTGGATTATCTGCTTTGGCATGCATTCCTAAAATAATGGCTTCAATATCGGAAGTGATTTTTTCAGGAAACCAACCTTCTTGAGCTGGCAATAACCCTTTCTTTTGCAAACGTGATTTTGAAGGTTCAAAAATTGCATCGTCACTTCCTGTAACATGGTATCCTTTATTGTGTAAGGCTAATGCTAAATTATGCATGGCAGCTCCGCCAATAGCTATGAAATGTATTCTCATTTTTTAGGTTAAATTGTTAAACTGTTAATTTGCAAAACCGAATGAACGATTAAACATTTAAACAATTACACTATTTGTTTTCAAATTGTTCTTTTAATTTACTTGCTTTTGTTTTGTCTTTGAGTTTCTTTACATATAAGTCATATAGCTTATCAAACGTCTCTTTTGAATTTTCTATTTTATGTGCATTTACATAATAGGTTTCTGCCTTTTTGTAACGTTTAAAATACACTTCAATATACCCTTTTGCTAAATATCCATCTACTTTAGATATAGTGAGAATTTCATCAGCATATTTTTGTGCTTTTTTTTCGCTTCCTCCTATTATTCCTGGCAATTCTAAATAGAGTATGACTAGCGCAAAACGAGATTCTATATGTTTTTTATCTAATCGGGCCGCGGTCAAAAATGCCTCCTCGATGGCATCAATCATACCTAATGCCTTAAATTTGTTTACGGATTTTGCTTTCATTCCCATTGCACCTCCAAATTTATAGTGATAATTTGCACTAGAAGGCACTTTTAGTTTCAGTTTTTCATAATACGAAAGGGCTTCGTCCCACTTTTTTTGAGCACCCGCAATATCGCCTAAATATTCAATTGTTTTTAAATGATTTGGGGTTGTTTTTAAGTAGGTTTCAAATAAAATTTTCGCTTCGGCAAATTTATTTTCTTTATACAATTTTTCAGCTTTCTCAAAATTAGTTTGAGCAAAAACTGTGAATGAAAAAAATAATATGAAGAAAAATTTTGACATGAATTAAATTTGAATTCAAAAATAGGAAAAATTTTCGTAACCAAATAAAAAAAAACCCTCTAAGAAAGGCTTAGAGGATTCTAATAAAACTAAAAAATAGGTTTATTTTACTAATGTCATTTCGTCAACAATATGTTTAGCACCTGAGAAATTCTCAATCACCCATAACACATAACGAATATCTACATTAATTGTTCTTTGTAGTTTTTTGTCAAAGATAACATCACCCGCCATAGCCTCAATATTTCCATCAAATGCTAAACCGATTAACTCACCTTTACCGTTTAGTACAGGAGAACCTGAATTACCACCTGTAATGTCATTATCTGTTAAAAAGTTAACATGCAACGAACCGTCTTTATCTGCATAACGACCAAAATCTTTAGCTGCATTCATTTCTAAAACTCTTGCCGGTAAATCAAATTCTGCGTCACCTTTTTTATACTTTTTAACTTGACCAGCTAAAGTTGTATAATTGTTAGTAGTAGCATCATTTCTTTTGTCTGCTGGCAATGCTCTTACTTTTCCGTATGTTAAACGTAACGTAGAATTTGCATCTGGATATTTAATTTCTCCAATTTTTGATTCGCGTAACCCTTCTACCAATTTTCTATATGCTCCGCCAAAATCATTTTGTGCTTTTGCTATTGCTTCAGATTTAGAATTAAAGTGCATAAGTAAATCATTTGACAAAACAAATAAAGGATCGTTTGCTACTAAGCCTTCCGAAGGCAAATCTAAAAATGCTTTTACTTTTTCTTTTGATGTAAAAATACTTAAATCAAATGCAGCATTTACAAATTTAGTAAATTCATTATTTGATTCTTTACCTATTTTTTCTACTGAAGGAGCAATAGCATACCCTGTAGATTTAGTCGCATATAATTTTAATTGTGCGGCTAAAATATCTTTCTCAGCAGGGAGATACAATTCTTTATGCATTTCTTCAACCATTTCTAAAATAGCTGGAGCCATTTGTGCGCGTTTTGTAGCATCGGCCTTTGCATATACTTCAAGTTGTTTTCCTAACGATCTACTGATAGTTCCAAAAGCAGACGTTCTTAATAATTGTTGCAAATAATTATCATGACGTGCTTTTTCATTAGTTAGTTTGTAATAGTTATTAATTGTAGCTACTACATTACCGTATTTTTCTTTGTTTTCTGGTTTATTGGCCCATTTATCAAATTTTGCTTCTTGTGCTGCTTTAGCTTTAGCTGTTTGAAATTTAGTTAACGCATCAATCATTCCTTGACGGTTTTTCCAATAATTAGCTACTCCTGCAAATTTTGAAGCATAAATTAAGTTTAAGGCATCAGATTGTACCATGTATTTTTTCATGTTGTCCATTCCTGTTTTTGAACCTTCAACCCAAGCTGGATAAGCAAATTTTACATTTTGCTCAATACCACCAGCTGGCATCCAACGGTTTGTTCTACCAGGATAACCTAAAATCATAGCAAAGTCATTTTCTTTAACTCCACCTAAATTAACTGGTAAATAATGTTTAGGTTGTAAAGGAACATTATTTGGAGAATAATCTGCCGGATTTCCGTTAGCATCAGCATAAATTCTAAACATAGAAAAATCTGCTGTATGACGTGGCCATTCCCAATTATCTGTATCGCCACCAAATTTTCCTAAACTTTCTGGTGGTGTACCTACTAAACGCACATCTTTGTAATCTTGGTATACAAAATAGTAGTATTCATTGCCTTGGAAAAACGGACGAACAGAAACTGTATATTTTCCACCTTCGTTATTTTCTTTTTCAATTTTTGCTATTTCAGCGTTGATTGCTTTTTCTCTTTCCGCTTCGGTCATTTTATCATTTACAACCGCTAAAATTCTTTTTGTACAATCATCCATTCTCACAAAGAAACGCACAAATAAACTTGATGGTTTAAGCTCCTCTGAACGGTTTTTTGCCCAAAATCCATTTTTTAAATGATTTTTCTCTGCTGTTGATAATTCTGCAATGGCATCATACCCACAGTGGTGATTCGTTAGTACTAAACCATCTTTTGAGATTAATTCTGCTGTACAGCCTCCATTAAACTGAACGATAGCATCTTTTAAACTATGATGGTTAATGCTGTAAATTTCTTCAGCTGTTAACTGAAGTCCCATTTTTTGCATATCGCGGTGATTTAAACGTTCAATAAACATTAAAAACCACATTCCTTCATCAGCCTTTACGGTTGCAGGCAACAACGTAATTACAGCGATTAAAGATAGAATAATTTTTTTCATATGAAATAGTAATTTTGTTTTAATGATGCGAATATAAATCAAAAATTGCGAATTTGTTAATTTTAAACCTCTTAAAAAGTAATTTGAAACAGAAACTTTAACTTTTATTTAGGTTTTTAAAAAAAAGTAAAGGCATTACCTATCTGTAATGCCTTTACTTTGTTATTATAAAAATATAGAATTAAACATTCAACATTTTCCACAACTTATCTTTCAATTCAGTTAGACCTTGTTGAGCTACAGAAGAAATAAACATATATTCTATACCTTTAAAATCCTTGTCTAATTGCTGTTTCATTTCTTTTTGTAATTCATCATCTAACATGTCGCATTTCGAAATAACAATTAATCGGTCTTTATCTAACATTTCAGGATTATAACGTCGTAGTTCATCTAAAAGAATTTCATATTCTTTCTTAATATCATCGGCATCTGCAGGGACTAAAAACAACAGCGTTGAATTTCTTTCAATATGGCGTAAGAAATAATGCCCTAAACCTTTACCTTCTGCTGCACCTTCAATTATCCCTGGAATATCTGCAATTACAAAAGATTGAAAATCTCTGTAAGCTACAATTCCTAAATTTGGTTTTAAGGTAGTAAATGGATAATCTGCAATTTTTGGTTTAGCTGACGTTAAAACAGAAAGTAGAGTTGACTTTCCAGCATTTGGAAAACCTACTAAACCCACATCGGCTAATACTTTTAATTCTAAAATGACATCTACTTCTTCACCTGGAATTCCTGGTTGGGCATAACGTGGTGTTTGATTCGTTGCGCTTCTAAAGTGCCAGTTTCCTAACCCCCCTTTACCCCCTTTAGCTAAAATTTTAGTTTCATCATGTTCTGTAATTTCGAACAAAATTTCGCCTGTTTCTTTATCTTTTATTACTGTACCTAATGGCACTTCAATGTATTTATCTTCACCGTCTACTCCTGTACTTCTACTGCTTCCACCATCGCCTCCATGACCTGCTTTTACATGCCTTAAAAATTTTAAATGAAACAAGGTCCATAAGTTTTTATTGCCTCGTAAAATAACATGTCCACCTCGACCTCCATCACCTCCGTCAGGTCCTCCTTTTTCAATAAATTTCTCTCTATGTAAATGAGATGAACCTTTTCCTCCTTTACCAGATGCTACAAATATTTTTACGTAATCTACAAAATTTCCCTCGGTCATTTTTTAAGTTAAAAATTAGAAGTTAGAAATTAGAAGTTGATACAACTAAATTAAACTTAGTTAATGTTTTTAAATTTTATAAGTGGCAAAGATACAACTTTAAGATGGCTAATAAAAAAGAAAACTTATAATGCATACATTATAAGTTTTTAAAAAAAATATTGAAACTATACTTTATTCTTTAAGAGTAGTGATTAAAATTTTATCAATTTTTACACCATCCATTTCTAGAACTTCAAACTCTAGTTTATTCCAAATAAGCTTTTGTCCTTGTTTTGGAATGTCACCTAATTCTGTAACGATAAGTCCATTAACTGTCGTGACTTCAAAATCACCTATTTGCTCGTCTAAATCGAAATAAGTTAAAAAGTCGTGTAAAGAATATTGACCATCTACTAACCAAGTTCCGTCTTCGTTGGCAATTAATTTGTATTCATCATCATCAAAATCTGCAGCATCACCTACTAAGGCTTCTAAAATATCATTTAATGTAATAATTCCTTGAAAAACTCCATATTCATCAGTAACAAATGCATAATGTACTTTAGTTTTCTTAAAATTTTCTAATGCCTTGTAGGCTGAAGTATGCTCTATAAAATAAGTAGGTTCTTTAGCAATTGCATCTAATTGAAAATTACCTTGTTCAAAATTTATAAACAAGTCTTTTAAAAATACTACACCCACAACTTCGTCTAAATTTTCATTACAAACAGGGTATACAGAATGCAATTCATGCAAGACTTTTACTTTGATTTCTTCTACCGAATCGTCCAAAGATAAATAAACCATGGAACTTCTATGTGTCATTAATGAATTTACTTTTCGGTCACCAATATGAAACACACGTTCCACAATGTCTTGTTCAATTTCTTGTACTTCACCTACTTCTGTTCCTTCTTTAATAATAGCTTTTATTTCTTCTTCGGTTACTTTGCCATCTGCTGTAGGCTTTATGTTTAAAACTTTAAGAATAAAATCAGTAGAATTCGTTAACAACCAAATGAATGGTGCGGTTACTACGGAAACTAATTTCATAGGAACTGCAACAGCTTTTGCAATGGTTTCGGGATAATTTAAGCCAATTCGTTTGGGTAATAATTCGCCTAATACTAATGAGAAAAAAGTTAACACAACAACTACAACACCTACTGCTAAAGAAGGTGCATACAGTTTAGTTAACTCATATTGTTCAAAAAACAAGGTAACATCTTGTGTTACTTTTTCTCCTGAATAAATACCAGTTAAAATTCCAATCAACGTAATACCTATTTGTACGGTTGATAAAAATTTATTAGGCGAGTTTGCTAAATCTAAAGCGGTTTTTGCACTCGTGTTGCCTTTTTTGGCAGCGGTTTCTAACCTATTTTTTCTTGCTGATATGAGTGCAATTTCTGACATGGAAAACAATCCATTAAGCAGTATCAACAAGAAAATTATGACTATTTCCAATGTTTAATATGTTGAATTTTATCGCAAGGTACTTATAATTTATCAATTATTAAACTTAATCTTTCTGTAATTTCTTGAATTGTACCAATTCCATTTACGGCATAGTATTTATTTTGTCCTTCATAAAAATGAATTAAAGGCGCTGTTTTTTCATTATACTCTTGGTATCTGTTTCTGATTTTTTCTTCGTCTTGATCATCTGGTCTACCGGAAGTTTTGCCTCTTTCAAGTAATCTTTGAACTAAAATTTCATCATCTGCATCTAAAGCTATAGTTGCTGTAATTTCTTCTCCTTTTGAAACTAAAAAAGCATCTAACGCTTCCGCTTGAGCAATAGTTCTAGGGAATCCATCAAATAAAAATCCAGCTGCTTGTGGGTTTTTATCTACTTCACTTTGCAACATTTGAATGGTTACCGCATCTGGAACTAAATCGCCTTTATCCATATAGGTTTTCGCCAATCTTCCAAGGTCGGTGTCATTCTTAATGTTGAATCTAAAAATATCACCCGTTGACAAATGCACTAAATTATACTTGTCCTTTAAAAATTCGGCTTGTGTTCCTTTTCCTGCACCTGGTTTTCCAAATAATACGATATTAATCATTTTTGTATATTTATAGTTGTTGTTTAGTATTAGAAATAAAGAGCAAATTTACAAAGTATTCAGAATTAAGAATAAAGAATTGTATTTTTTTTGCAAAATAGATATATTTACCAAATGAATGCTATCTATTACAAACAAATAGCCGAAAGCACAGCACATCGAAAAAGTAGAGATGAGCAAAAAAATTTTGCGCTAAAAAACCCTGATTATTTGATTGTTCTAACTCAAATTGCTTTTAACACCGCTGATAAAAACCACCACAAAGCCTGCTGGATTCTAGAATTAGTTTGCGAAGAACAACACACTCTTTTTCGACCTTATATTGAACCATTTTGCAATTGCTTATCCAACTATAAAAACGAATCGGCTATTCGTTCAGTAGCTAAAATTTGTATGTTTTTAACCAAAAGTAAAACTTCAATTTTAACAACATATCAGGAAGAAAAAATTAGCGAAGCTTGTTTAGATTGGCTCATTATTGATGTAAAAGTAGCCTCAGCGGCTTATGCCCTGCGTGCTTTATTTGTTTTGAGCAAAAAACACAGTTGGGTGCGCGACGCTTTACAGGCTATTTTATCTAAAGACTATAGCCAACATTCACCGGGTTATCAATTTGCAGTTAAGGATATTTTAAAAAAATTAAATTCATAAATTATCTAAATTCTTATCTTTGCAAAACAACATAACTTTTAAATGACAGGATGAAACAACTGCATTTGAGACTAAAAGCAATAACTACAACTAATGAATTATTTTTCTTCCGATTTTAAATTAGGAATTTTAGGCGGAGGCCAATTAGGTAAAATGCTACTTCAAGAAACTAGAAAGTTTGATATACAAACCTATGTTCTAGACCCAAGCTCTGAAGCACCTTGCAAAATTGCTTGTAATCATTTTGTTCAAGGTAACTTGATGGATTTTGATACCGTTTATAATTTTGGAAAAAAAGTAGATGTGTTAACCTTTGAAATAGAATTGGTTAATTTAGAGGCCTTACTAAAATTAGAGGAAGAAGGATTACTTGTGTATCCATCTCCCAAAACATTACAATTAATTCAAAACAAAGGAGTCCAAAAAGATTTTTATAGCCAACATAACATTCCAACTGCACCTTACACCCGTTTTGACAAAACTTTACTTTTAAAAGAAGCGGTTGAGAATAAACAAATAGAAATGCCTTTTGTATGGAAATGCACACAATTTGGTTATGATGGAAACGGCGTAAAAATAGTACGAAAAGCAACCGATTTAGACGAATTACCAAATGTAGAATGTATTGCAGAGGCAATGATTCCGTTTAAAAATGAATTAGCCGTAATTGTTGCGCGTTCTGTTTCTGGAGAAGTGAAAACCTATCCTGTAGTAGAAATGGAATTTCATCCCGAAGCCAATCAAGTGGAATATGTAATTTGTCCAGCTCGTATTGATGCAACAATAGCACAAAAAGCAACTGAAGTTGCCTTAAAAGTTTCAGAAGGCTTCAATCATGTAGGTTTATTAGCGGTAGAAATGTTTCATTCCGAAGGCTCGGAAGAAGGCGAAGAAATTTTAGTCAATGAAGTCGCTCCAAGACCGCACAATTCTGGGCATTATTCGATTGAAGCGAGTTATACTTCACAATTTGAAAACCATTTGCGTGCAATTTTAAATTTACCTTTAGGTAATACAGCTAGCAAAGTTGCTGGAATTATGGTAAATTTGGTCGGTGAAGAAGGTTATTCAGGACAAGTAGTATATGAAAACATCTCCAACATCATGGCAATCGACGGTGTTACACCACATATTTACGGAAAAAGAGAAACAAGACCTTTCCGAAAAATGGGACATGTAACGATTGTGAATGAAAATATGAATGAAGCCAGAAGAATTGCGGAGGAAGTGAAGAATTCAATTAGGGTGATTAGTAGTCAGTCGCAGTAGTCAGTCGCAATTGGTAGTTTTATAAAAGATAACTTGAAACCTTAAACTTGAAACAAAAAATGAGTAAAGTAGCAGTAATCATGGGCAGTATTTCGGATATGCCTGTAATGCAAGAAGCCATCGACATCTTAAAAGGATTTGATATTGAAACTGAAGTCGATATCGTTTCGGCACACAGAACACCTGAAAAATTAGTTGAGTTCAGTAAAAATGCTCATACACGTGGTATTTCAGTAATTATTGCAGGTGCGGGTGGCGCAGCTCATTTACCGGGTATGGTTGCCTCTATGTCGCCACTTCCTGTAATTGGTGTTCCTGTAAAATCAAGTAATTCTATTGATGGTTGGGATTCGATTTTGTCCATTTTACAAATGCCCGGAGGTGTCCCAGTTGCAACCGTGGCGCTAAACGGTGCAAAAAATGCGGGTATATTAGCCGCACAAATCATAGGAAGTCATGACAAATGTGTTTTAGATAAAATTATAGTGTATAAAGACGGGTTAAAAGAAACCGTATTAAAGGCTGCAGCTTCTCTAAAATAAAAAACCCCGATTTACATCGGGGTAAAAATCTATTCACAATTAAGTGACAACTATAAAAAAATTCTTTTAGGGCAAAAGGACGATTTTTTCATCACTTCATCGACAAATTTATACATTTTATCGATAAAAACAAATTTTATGGAAATTTTATTGCACCCATTTAAAACCAAATATAACACCGCACCATTTTCGCAAATTCAAATGAGCGATTACAAACCGGCTTTTGAAGCTGCAATAGACGCAGCGCGTGCAGAAATTGATGCTATCACAACTAATCTTGAAAAGCCTACTTTTGAAAATACGATTGAAGCCTTAGATTTTTCAGGACAAACTTTAGATCGTTTATCATCGATTTTCTTTAATTTAAATTCGGCAGAAACCTGCGACGAAATGCAAAGAATCGCACAAGAAGTATCGCCACTTTTAACCGCTTTTAGCAATGATATTTCATTAAATGAAGAGTTATTCCAAAGAGTAAAAGCCGTTTACAACCAAAAAAGCGAATTGACTTTAACACCTGAGCAATCTACTTTATTAAATAAAAAATACAAAAGTTTTGCCCGCAACGGCGCCTTACTTACTGAGGATAAAAAATCACGCTTACGCGAAATTGATACCGAATTAGCCAAACTGAAACTAACTTTTGGCGAAAATGTTTTGGCAGAAACCAACAACTACCAACTGCACATCACGAACGAAGCCGACTTAAAAGGGTTACCTAAAGGAGCTATCGAAATGGCGCGTGCTTTAGCGGAATCAAAAAATGTAGAAGGTTGGATTTTTACTTTAGATTTTCCTAGTTATTTGCCTTTTGTAACCTACGCTGATAATCGTGAATTGCGAAAAGAGATTACGATTGCAGCAGGAAAAAAAGCCTTTCAAAATAACGAATTTGACAACCAAGAAATTACGTTACAAATTGCCAAATTGCGTTACGAACGCGCCAATTTATTAGGCTACGAAACACACGCTCACTTTGTTTTAGAAGAGCGTATGGCACAACATCCGGATCAAGTCAAAACCTTTTTAAATGATTTGTTAGCTAAAGCCAAACCAGCAGCCAAAAAAGAATTTGCGCAATTAACCGCTTTCGCCAAAGAACTAGATGGCATTGACCAATTAGAAAAATGGGACGGCCCGTATTATTCAGAAAAATTGAAACAAAAATTATTCAATTTGGATGACGAACTTTTAAAACCTTATTTCAAATTAGAAAATGTGTTGAACGGCGCATTTACAATTGCTAACAAACTATTTGGATTGACGTTCAAAGAAATTTTTGACATCGACAAATACCATGCTGATGTGCAAACCTTTGAAGTTTTGAACAAAAAAAACGAATTGGTCGCACTTTTCTACGCCGACTTCTTTCCAAGAAAAGGAAAACGCAACGGCGCTTGGATGACCTCTTTTAAACCACAATATATAAAAGACGTAATCAACGAAAGACCACATATTTCGAATGTGTGTAATTTTACTCCGCCTACTCCAACCAAACCATCACTTTTAACGTTTAACGAAGTGACTACTTTGTTTCATGAATTCGGACACGGTTTACACGGCATGTTGGCAAATACTAATTATCCGAGTTTGTCAGGCACTTCCGTATATTGGGATTTTGTAGAATTACCTTCGCAAGTGATGGAAAATTGGTGTTATGAGCCTGAAGCGTTGGCTCTGTTTGCCAAACATTATGAAACAGGCGAAATCATTCCGCAACACTATGTAGAAAAAATTAAAGAAAGTGCGAGTTTCTTAGAAGGAATGGCTACGTTGCGCCAATTAAGTTTTGGACTATTAGACATGGCTTTCCACAGCAATAACCCAACAGAAATTAAGGACATAAAAACGTTTGAAAAAGAAGCTTTTGATGGCACGAGTCTGTATCCAGATGTAGCCGAAAATTGTATGAGTGTTTCTTTCTCTCATATTTTTCAAGGCGGATATTCTTCAGGATACTATAGCTACAAATGGGCAGAAGTATTAGATGCAGATGCGTTTGCCTATTTCCAAGAAAAAGGGATTTTCAACGCAGCAGTCGCTACCAAATTCAAAGATAATGTGCTTTCAAAAGGTGGCACAGAACACCCAATGGTTTTATACAAACGTTTTAGAGGTCAGGAACCGAAACCAGAGGCATTATTGAAACGTGCAGGGTTGATTAAATAGTTATTTTGCGTTAGGGATAAAGGTGGCATCCTTTTCATGGTGACCTGAACTAGAAGTCCACTAGAAAAAGATAAAGCCGGAAGCCCGACCCGAAGGGAAACGCCCAAAAGCTAGAGCTTTAAAATCTGTTGTAAAAAGTTAATTTGCTTTTTGGTGCGATTTATATTTTGTGCTGGATAATTAAAATGGTAACTAGCTATCACCGTTTAAAAACTAGAATTTTTTTTTAATCAATAAAAGCAACAAACACCAAAAAATGGGGATACTTTCTACCCAAAATAATGTATAATATCTTGACCTATTTATAGAGGTTAAAAAGATAATCAGTGCAGTAATGAATGATATAAAAAAATTTACCGAGAAAAGCAGCCCGTTTTTTGCATATATACTACAATTAAATTCTAAAAAAATGAAGAGCACTATGGCTAAATACCCTAAAATCTTTGTTTTTTTAATACCAAACCGTTGAGGCAATGTTTGCATTTTCTTGTTATCAGAAGCACTATCTAAAATTTCGAATGGTACTAATAAGGCAAACAGTATTAAAAAGCGTTGTATAAAAAGTAACAAATCCAATCTATTGGCAATAAAAAAAGGTATCCCGAGTGTAACTAAACTAACTACAAAAGAAACTATAACTAATTTTAACCAGCCTATTTTTCTCAAATAAGGATAAGTCCCTACAAGTATACCTCCCACAAACAATCCTTTCTGCTCAGCATAGGTTAATTTGATGTAAAACAGCAAACATAAAAGTAATGCAAAAAATGTTATCCATAATAATAATTTATATTTTTTTACTTTATTGAAAACTGTGTAATACTTCAAAAAATTATAGCTGCAAATAGACCCGAAAAACACAACTAGGTAATAAAACGAAGAAATAATAATTTGATAAGACAAACTGGTAATTTTTAACAAGCAAAAAATAGCCACAGCAACATGTATAGAAGCGTTTATATAAAAATTAATTATTTTTTTAAGTTTATTCATAACACAAAAATATTGAATATGTTAATAACTACTTGTTTTGGTTTATAAATTCTTAAAAAATTAGAGGTTTTATAGGTTTTGTTTAAGAGATTTATAAGTACATTTGTTACCCAATTAATCATTATAATTCTTTATGATTATAAACACAACTTTATAGCTATTTATATTTGACAATGAGAACAGATGCATTTGCTTTACGTCATTTAGGTCCAAGAGAAACAGACTTAAATCACATGTTAAACACAATTGGTGTAGCTTCATTAGACCAATTAATTTTTGAGACCATCCCCACTGATATTCGTCTTAAAAAAGAATTAGAATTAGATACACCTATGACCGAGTTTGAGTATTTGTCTCACATTCAAGAATTAGGAAAAAAAAATAAAGTTTTCAAATCGTATATCGGTTTAGGATACCATCCTACAGTTGTTCCAGCAGTAATTCAAAGAAATATTTTTGAAAATCCAGGTTGGTACACTGCTTATACACCGTATCAAGCAGAAATTGCACAAGGTCGTTTAGAAGCGATTTTAAACTACCAAACTACCATTATCGAATTAACAGGAATGGAAATCGCTAATGCCTCATTGCTTGATGAAGGAACTGCTGCAGCCGAAGCGATGGCTTTATTATTTGATGTGCGTACTCGTGACCAAAAGAAAAATAATATTAATAAATTTTTCGTTTCAGAAGAAATTTTACCGCAAACTTTATCTGTTTTACAAACACGTGCAACTCCAAAAGGAATAGAATTAGTGGTTGGAGATCATGAAACATTTGATTTCTCTTCTGATTTCTTTGGAGCCATCTTGCAATATCCAGGAAAATACGGCCAAGTTAATGATTATACTTGTTTTATTGCAAACGCACATGCTAATGAAATAAAAGTTGCTGTAGCAGCTGATATTTTGTCTTTAGTAAAATTAACTCCTCCAGGAGAAATGGGAGCTGATGTAGTGGTAGGAACTTCACAACGATTTGGAATCCCAATGGGTTATGGTGGACCTCATGCTGCGTTTTTTGCTACTAAAGAAGAACACAAACGTTCGATGCCAGGCAGAATCATTGGGGTAACCATTGATGCGAACGGAAATCGTGCATTGAGAATGGCTTTGGGAACTCGTGAGCAACACATCAAACGTGAAAAAGCAACTTCAAATATCTGTACTGCTCAAGTTTTATTGGCTGTTATGGCAGGAATGTACGCTGTTTACCACGGACCAAAAGGATTACAATACATTGCCAATAAAGTTCACGCATCAGCAGTGACTTTGACGGAAGCCTTAAATCAATTAGGGGTTTACCAAACCAATACTGCTTTTTTCGATACCCTTTTAGTAAAAGCGGATGCTTCGAAAGTAAAAGCCGCAGCAGAGAAAAACGAAGTAAACTTCTTTTATGTAGATGGCGAAACCATTTCAATTTCGTTGAATGAAACTACTTCATTGGCAGATTTAAATCAAATTATCAGCATTTTTGCAGAAGCATTAGGAAAGTCAAATGTAACGGTTAGCGAATTAGCTAATGAGTCAGCAGTTCCTGCTGATTTAATAAGAACTAGTTCTTTCTTGCAACACGAAGTATTCAACAACCATCATTCTGAAAGTCAGTTGATGCGTTATATCAAAAAATTAGAGCGTAAAGATTTAGCCTTAAATCACTCTATGATTTCATTAGGTTCTTGCACGATGAAGTTAAATGCTGCTGCCGAAATGCTACCTTTATCTATGGCCAATTGGAACAGCATTCACCCATTCGCGCCAATTGAACAAGCAGAAGGCTACCAAATCATGTTGAAAAAACTAGAACACCAATTAAATGTGGTAACGGGTTTTGCAGGTACAACATTGCAACCAAATTCAGGAGCACAGGGTGAATATGCAGGTTTGATGGCAATTAGAGCCTACCACTTATCAAGAGGTGATGACCATAGAAATGTGTGTTTAATTCCTTCTTCAGCTCACGGAACCAATCCAGCTTCAGCAGCGATGGCAGGAATGGAAATTATTGTAACCAAAACAACCCCAGAAGGAAATATAGATGTTGAAGATTTACGAACTAAAGCCATTGAGTATAAAGATCGTTTATCTGCTTTAATGGTGACCTATCCGTCAACGCATGGTGTTTTTGAAAGTTCAATCATTGAAATTACTGACTTGATTCACGAAAACGGTGGTTTAGTCTACATGGATGGCGCCAATATGAATGCACAAGTAGGATTAACTAATCCAGCTACTATTGGTGCAGATGTTTGCCACTTAAACTTACACAAAACTTTTGCTATTCCGCATGGAGGTGGCGGACCTGGTGTTGGTCCAATTTGTGTCAACGAAAAATTAGTATCATTTTTACCTACAAATCCAATTATTCCAACCGGTGGAAACCAAGCTATTTCAGCTATTTCAGCAGCACCTTATGGATCGGCTTTAGTATGTTTAATTTCGTATGGCTACATTTCCATGTTAGGTTCAGAAGGATTAACGAATGCTACTAAGTATGCTATTTTGAATGCCAATTATATGAAAGCACGTTTAGAAGACCACTATCCTGTTCTCTATTCTGGAGAAATGGGAAGAGCGGCTCATGAAATGATTTTAGATTGTCGTGCTTTCAAACAACAAGGTATTGAAGTAACTGATATTGCCAAACGATTAATGGATTATGGTTTCCACGCACCCACAGTTTCTTTCCCAGTAGCAGGAACATTAATGATTGAACCAACAGAATCGGAGGATTTAGCAGAGTTAGATCGTTTTTGCGATGCTATGATTGCTATTAGAAAAGAGATTGAAGCGGCTACAGCAGACAACCACAATACAGTTTTGCACAACGCACCACATACCCAAGCTATGCTTACATCTGATGTTTGGGATTTTCCTTACACCAGAGCAGAAGCAGCTTTCCCGCTGGAATACATTGCAGAAAATAAATTTTGGCCAAGCGTTCGTCGTGTAGATGACGCCTATGGAGATCGAAATTTAGTTTGTTCTTGTGCGCCAATTGAAGCCTATATGTAGGCTTTAGTTTAAAGTTTCAGTTTTAAAAGTTTAAAAGTTCAAGGTTATATTTAATCTTGAACTTTTTTTACAACTTGAAACTTGACTCGAGACGAAGTAGAACAGAACGAAGCTAAACCTAAAACTTGAAATTTTTTTCAAAATGAAAGATATAGAAACACGAGAAGATATACTTTTAATCATGAGAAATTTTTATGATCGATTATTAAAAGATCAGTCCATTAATTTCTTTTTCACTAAAGCTACTAATGTAAACCAACATTTAGAAAAACACTTCGAAATATTAGCTAATTTTTGGGAACAAGGCTTATTTTTAAAAGGGGGATATAACAATAATATGTTTCAAATTCATAAAGACATTCACGACAAACATACTTTTACACAAGAACATTATGAAATTTGGCTTGATTATTTTTACAGTTCAATAGATGAAAATTTTGAAGGAAAAAATGCAGATATGATGAAAACTATGGCGCTAAACATGGCTACGGTAATGAAAATTAAATTCACATAAAACGTAACATTATTTTTAATTTTTTATATTTAATAAGCCTTTTTTTACGATATTAATAATTATTAGTTATAAATATCTTTTTTTAGTAATTTGTAATGATAAATTAGTAATTTCGTTACTCAAAATTATCCATTATGAATATAAAAATAACTGGTTCAGGTTCTTATATCCCAAACAAAATAGTTACTAATCTCGACTTTGCAAAACATCATTTTTTAAATGAAGACGGTTCTGATTTTCCTTATCCAAATGATGTTGTAGCAGAAAAATTCTTAGAAATTACAGGCATTCAAGAAAGACGTTATGTAACAGAAGATTTAACTACTTCTGACATTGCTACTTTTGCCGCGGAAAAAGCGATAGAAGATGCTCAAATAGACACTGAAACACTAGATTATATCATTTTGGCTCATAATTTTGGAAACGTAAAACATGGTGCTATTCAATCGGATATATTACCTAGTTTAGCTTCTCGTGTAAAACAAAAATTAAAAATTAAGAACCCTAGTTGTGTTGCTTATGATATCCTTTTTGGTTGTCCGGGCTGGGTTGAAGGAGTTATACAAGCTCAAGCATTTATCAAAGCCGGAATGGCAAAAAAATGTTTGGTCATTGGCGCTGAAACCTTATCTAGGGTAGTAGATATTCACGATAGAGATTCTATGATTTATTCTGATGGTGCTGGCGCAACGATTATAGAAGCAACAGAAGAAGTTGGTGGTATAGTATCACATGAAAGTGCTACCTACGCGTATGACGAAGCGGATTACTTATTTTTTGGAAATTCTTACAACACAAATCATGACCCAGATGTACGTTATATCAAAATGTTTGGAAGAAAAATTTATGAATTTGCATTAAGTAATGTTCCAAAAGCGATGGCTTCCTGTTTAGAAAAAAGTGGTATTTCAATTGAAAATGTAAAAAAAGTTTTAATTCATCAAGCGAATGAAAAAATGGATGAAGCTATTATTCAACGCTTTTTTAGACTTTACAAACAAACCCCTCCTGAAGGTGTAATGCCTATGAGTATTCATAAATTAGGAAATTCAAGTGTTGCCACTGTTCCAACACTTTATGATTTATTGATAAAAGGTAAAATTGAAAATCAAGAACTTCAAAAAGGCGATGTGATTTTATTTGCTTCTGTGGGAGCTGGTATGAACATTAATGCTTTTATATATCAAATGTAACTGTTTTATTGCGGGTTTCAGGTTTAAAGTTTCAAGATTATTTACTATTTTTACACTTTTGTTTTAAACTTGAAGCCTGAAACTTAACTCAAGGCAATGCCATACTGAGCGAAGCTAAACAAACTTATAATGTACGAAAAAACATATCCTAGTAAACGTTTTAATATAACGTTAGATTTTCTTAAAAAACATATTTCTACTAATGAAACCATTTTTGATTTAGGTGTGCCAAATCCTTTCTCAAAAATTATGGAAGCAAATGGCTATAAAGTAATAAATACCAAAGGAGAAGATTTAGACACAAATCACAGTGCCTTAGATCAAGAAGAATATTCGGTTTTTACAGCTTTTGAAATTTTTGAACATTTACTCAATCCTTTAACTGTATTACAACATGTTAAAGCAGATAAAATTTTAATTTCAATTCCATTACGCTTATGGTTTTCTCCTGCATACCGAAGTAAAATAGATATGTGGGACAGACATTATCATGAATTTGAAGATTGGCAATTAGACTGGTTATTAGAAAAAGCGGGATATACAATTATAGATAAAGTAAAATTTACACATCCTGTAAAAAAAATAGGATTTAGGCCTTTTTTACGCTGGTTTACACCGAGATATTATTTGGTTTATGCTGAAAGAAAGTGAATAATAATTAGTGAATAGTAATTAGTTAAATGCGATACTACATAATCATACCGGCTTACAACGAGGAAAAATTCATTTCAGTAACACTTCAATCATTAGTTGAGCAAACTGTATTACCTTCAAAACTAATTGTAGTAAATGATAACTCTACAGATAAAACGGCTGAAATTGTTTCAGAATTTGCGTCTAACTATCCTTTTATTTCTTTAGTCAATAAAAAATCAGATGCTATCCATATGCCTGGCAGCAAGGTAATTCAAGCGTTTCAGGAGGGAGAAAAACACATTGATGAGGCTTACGATGTTATCGTTAAAATTGATGCCGATTTAATTTTTCCTGCAAATTATTTTGAAATCATCTTCAATCATTTCCAATCTGATGAGAAAATTGGAATGGTAGGTGGATTTTGTTATATTGAAAAAAATGGAGAATGGATACAAGAAAATCTTACTGACAAAGACCATATTAGAGGTGCTTTAAAAGCCTATCGAAAAGAAACATTCAAACAAATTGGCGGTCTTAAAGCACAAATGGGATGGGACACTGTTGACGAATTGTTATGTAAATTTTATAATTGGAAAGTAATTACAGATGAAAGTTTACATGTAAAACATCTTAAGCCTACTGGCGCAAGTTACACCAAAGCAGCTAGATACAAACAAGGAGAAGCTTTTTATACTTTGGGTTATGGTTTATTCATCACGGCTATAGCTTCTTTAAAATTAGCCATGAGAAAAGGAAAACCTCTATTATTTTTGGACTATCTCAAAGGCTTTTGGAAAGCTAAACGTGAAAATAAAAATATGTTGGTTACTACAGCGCAAGCAAAATTTGTTAGAAAATACCGTTGGAAAAAAATGAAAGAAAAACTGTTTTAATACAAATTTCATTACTGTCTCTTCAAATCAACTAAATTTTCAATTTTCCAACTAATCAATTGCCATAATTATTTACTATTTTTGAACTTATTTTATACGTATGATGCTGATTAGATATTTATCGCAAATTGGACGTTACTTCATTATGCTAAAAGACCTGTTAAACAGACCTGTTAAATGGAGTGTGATGAAACAACTTATCTTAAAAGAAATTGACGACTTAATTATTGATTCTTTAGGTATTGTTTGCTTTATATCATTCTTTGTAGGTGGCGTTGTAGCTATACAAACAGCCTTAAACTTGACTAATCCACTCATCCCCAGATATTTGATTGGATTTGCTACCCGACAATCTGTAATTTTAGAATTTGCACCCACTTTTATTTCAATAATTATGGCGGGAAAAATGGGATCTTTTATTACGTCAAGTATCGGAACGATGCGGGTTACCGAGCAAATCGACGCATTAGAAGTAATGGGAGTGAATTCATTAAATTATTTAGTTTTTCCTAAAATGATTGCCTTACTATTGTATCCTTTTATTATTGGCATAGCCATGTTTTTGGGGATTTTTGGCGGTTATTTAGCTGGTGTTTATGGCGGTTTTTCATCTAATTTAGAATTTTTGGAAGGATTACAAAAAGAATTTATACCTTTTCACATTACTTATGCATTTATCAAAACCTTAGTTTTTGCCTTTATTTTAGCTACAATTCCTTCGTTTCATGGTTATTACATGAAAGGTGGTGCTTTAGAGGTCGGTAAAGCAAGTACCGTTTCATTTGTTTGGACTTCGGTAGTAATTATTTTAATGAATTATATTTTGACGCAAATACTATTAAGCTAATGATTGAAGTAACTAACATAGAAAAAAGTTTTGGTGACCAAAAAGTATTAAAAGGCATTAGTACTAAATTTGAAGCGGGTAAAACTAGTTTAGTTATTGGTCAAAGTGGCTCGGGAAAAACCGTATTCATTAAATCCTTATTAGGCATTCATACAATAGACAATGGTTCTATTTCTTTTGATGGCAGAGTATATGGCAAAATGAATAAAGACGAAAAAAGAGATTTAAGAACAGAAATCGGGATGGTATTCCAAGGTAGTGCTCTTTTTGATAGTATGACTGTTGAAGAAAACATAGGATTTCCTTTGAAAATGTTTACAAACAATACTCCAAATGAAGTAAAAGAGCGAGTTAATTTTGTAATTAATAGGGTTAATTTAATTAATGCTAATCATAAAAAGCCTTCAGAAATTTCAGGTGGTATGCAAAAACGTGTTGCTATTGCTCGAGCTATTGTAAATAATCCGAAATATTTGTTTTGTGACGAACCCAATTCGGGATTAGACCCAAAAACAGCTATTGTCATAGATAATCTCATTCAAGAAATTACTGATGAATATAATATTACAACGGTAATTAACACACATGACATGAATTCTGTAATGGAAATAGGTGAAAAAATTGTGTTTTTAAAAAATGGTTTATTAGAATGGGAAGGAAGTAATAAAGAAATTTTTAAAACAGATAATAAAGCAGTAACGGATTTTGTATATTCAAGCGAGCTGTTTAGGAGGGTACGAAAAATGTACTTAGACGATGATAAATAAATTTATAAAACACTGATTCCAAAACGCTTAACATCTTCCCAAAAACCTGGATACGATTTTGAAACTACATCTGCATTTTCAATCACAATAGGCACTTTTAAGGCTAAAGGAGCAAATGCCATTGCCATTCTATGGTCATTATAGGTTGAAATAAAACTATTTTTACTACAATATTGACTAGATTGAATATGAATAGCATCTTCTGTTGACAAAACATTTCCTCCTAATTTTGTTAATTCAACTTGAAGTGCTTGTAAACGGTCTGTTTCTTTGATTTTTAAGGTATGTAAACCAGTTAATTCACAGGCAATTCCTAACCCAAAACAGGTAACCGCTATAGTCTGGGCTATATCTGGAGTATCTTTTAAATTACAAGAAAAAAATGACAACTGATGCGCTTTATTTTTTGTAATTGTTATTGAATGCGTTTCATTAAATAACGTTTCTACACCAAAGTTTTCATAAATTTCTGCAACATTTGCATCACCTTGCAAACTATTTTTCTTATAACTCGATAAAGTAAGTTGAGTTCCAATAGGTGATAAAGCAACAAATGAATACCAATAAGAGGCTGAAGACCAATCGGACTCGACTATTATTGGATGATGTGTGAGGTATGACGAGTGAGGGATGACTTTGATTGTATTGTTTTCAACTAAAGTCTTCACTCCTATTTCATTCAATAAAGCTAACGTCATTTTAATATAAGGCATCGATGTAATTTCTCCTTCTAATACTAATTCTAGACCATTCTCTAGCTTTGGAGCAATTAAGAGTAATGCTGAAATATACTGACTACTGATATTAGCTACTAAATTGACTTTTTGTTTCGTTAATTTTTTTCCTTTAATTCTGAGCGGTGGATATCCTTCTTTTTCTAAATAGCTAATCTCTGCTCCTAATTGTTGCAGCGCTTCAACTAAAATTTGAATGGGCCGTTCTTTCATTCTATTAGAACCTGTCAACTCAACCTCCTTACCTTCTTGAATAGCAAAAAATGCAGTAAGAAACCGCATGGCTGTTCCAGCATGATGTATGTCAATTATTTGGGTGATGGGAGATGGGTTATGAGAGATGGTTAAAGCATTCAACATCACTTCAGAATCATCAGACTTTGAAGCATTTTCAATCTGAATTTCAGGGTACAACGCTTGTAACAACAGCAACCTATTTGTTTCAGATTTAGAACCTGAAATTTTGAGTTTCGAGTTTTGAATTTCGAGTTTTGAGTTTTTTAAAAGTAAATTCACGTTTTTAATTATTACTGAATACTGTGACTGAAAACTGCGAACTACTTAAGTTTATCATTAGCATGATGTCGCTCGTGATCTCGTTTAGTTTTTACATCCATTTTCTTATCAAATGCAGCTTGTAAATCTATACCTGTTTGATTTGCTAAACACAAAACAACAAAAACTACGTCGGCTAATTCTTCGCCCAAATCTTTATTTTTATCTGACTCTTTTTCAGATTGTTCGCCATATCTTCGAGCAATTATTCGAGCTACTTCACCAACTTCTTCTGTAAGTTGAGCCATATTTGTTAACTCATTAAAATAACGAACACCGTGATTTTTAATCCAGTTATCAACTTCAAGTTGAGCATTTTTTATATCCATACTATGATTTTTTATTTTTCTTTTGATACGAATTAAAGAAAGACATCACCAATCCAAAACTAGCTGCAAACAAAGCTGTTTTTTGTATCGTAAAATTAGTTAAGTAATAAATTAAACAACCAAAAATTGTAGAATGAATTAGAAATTTTATCAGAAATTCTGCGAATTTATTTTTCATTATTCTTTATTTTTTGAATCTATAATAATAGTAACAGGTCCATCATTTACTAAAGCTACTTTCATATCAGCGCCAAATTGTCCAGTTTGAATTGTATGTCCTAATTCTTGTTCTAGTTTAAGAACAAATTGTTCGTATAAAGGAACTGAAACTTCTGGTTTTGAAGCTTTTATATAAGATGGTCTATTTCCTTTTTTGGTTAATGCATGTAACGTAAATTGACTCACAGCTATAATATCTCCCAATATATCTTTAACAGAGAGGTTCATCACATTATTTGAATCAGAAAAAATTCTAAGATTAACTATTTTAGATGTTAGCCAATTGATATCTTCTATAGTATCTTTATCTTCAATACCAACAAGCACAACTAATCCTTGTTGAATTTGTGCCACAACTTGATTAGCTATTGTAACGGAAGCTTCCGAAACACGTTGAATTACTACTCTCATTAATTTAATGCGATTAAATAAATACTAAAAACTAACTTTTTCTAGTTTCATCACTTGCTTTTCTATCTGCATCATAGTTGTCTGCTCTATAATGCTCTTCATCTCCTTCCAAAATTTTTAGATAACTCTGATACCTTGACCAAGCTATCTCATCATTTTCAAGAGCTTTTTTTACTGCACAATTCGGTTCATCTTTATGCAAACAATTATTGAACTTACACTGTTCTTTTAGCTCAAAAAACTCTGGAAAATAATCACCTACTTCTTGCGCTTCCATATCAACAATACCAAAGCCTCGTATTCCTGGTGTATCAATAATTTTGGCACCAAAATCTAAATCAAACATTTCAGCAAATGTAGTGGTATGCTGACCTTGCGCATGCGAATCTGAAATTTCTTTTGTTTTTAAGTTTAGTGCTGGATCTAATATATTTACTAATGTAGATTTTCCGACTCCTGAATGCCCAGAAAACATACATACTTTATCTTTCATCATTGCTTTTAACTCTTCTATTCCATACTGGGTTTTTGCTGATACACGCAGGCAGGTATAGCCTATAGTAGAATAAATATAATGTAAAAACAATTGCTCGTCTGCTACTTCATCAGTAAATGTATCTATTTTATTAAATATTAAAACTGCTTCTATACCATACGCTTCTGCAGTAACTAAAAATCTATCAATAAAACTGGTTGTAGTCACTGGATTATTGATGGTGATTATTAGAAATACAACATCAATATTAGAGGCAATAATATGAGTTTGTTTAGACAAATTAACCGACTTTCTTACGATATAGTTTTTTCTATCATGAATAGTATGTATTTGTCCCAACTTCTCGTCTGTAGTAGTATCAATATCAAAATCAACAACATCTCCCACGGCAATAGGGTTTGTACTTTTTATCCCTTTTATCCGAAACTTTCCTTTGATGCGGCAAGCCACAAAATCATTTTGCTCCGTTTTAACGGTGTACCAACTACCAGTAGATTTATATACAATTCCTGTCATGAAAAGTTAAAAAATTGAGGCATAATGAACAAATATACTATTTCTAGTGGAATTGAAATAAAAAAAGCTACTTAAAAGTAGCTTTAAATATAAGATAAAAATTGATTAATATTTGTAACCAACTCCTTTTTTAATTACTTGTGATCCACCTAATTGATTAGAATTAGCGCCAACTGTTGCTTTATCTGCTGTTAAAAGTATAAAAGGACAGCCTAATTTTGCAGCCTCCATTTTTAACTTTTTTTCTGCTTTTTTATCACCTGTATTACCTGTTTGAAAATTAATCAATCCTGTTTTACCTCTTACTTCATCTCCTTTTTTCAATCCAGCGATGTAAGCTTTATCTTCTAAAATAACTACTTTTTCCCAATCATCTTCACCATTTATAGTAATTTTTTCCGTAATCGCTTCCGTTCTACCGCTTTTACCATAAACAATTTTTTCAATTGCATACTTTCCTACAACATTTTCTGCATCCTCATTTAAATACTTAAAAGTTATGGTATACTCATCAAGTCTAACTACTGTTCCATCAACAGTTTCACCATTATGTTTGTAAATTTTATCATTTTGTGCTGATACAAAATTGATAATAAGTAGTAAAGTAAAAATTAATTTTTTCATTTTTAATAATATAAAAGTTTAGCAATGCAATACTACAAAAGAAATTTAACTTTTAAAAACTTTTTCTTGATGAACAATACTCTCTTGATGAATGGCTTTGTATAATTTTAGAATAAATTCTTCACTTAATCCTTTACCTTCTCCTTCTGCTATCATTCTGCGGAGGACTTCATTCCATCTATTTGATTGTAGTACGGCTACATTCTTTTCTTTTTTCACTTGACCAATAGCATCTGCAATTTGCATCCTATTTGCTAAAATAGTAATTAATTTTGAATCTAATTCATCAATTTGTGTGCGAAGATTCGTTAACCGTGAATTAAAATCAGTGGTTTCATCAAAAACTTTTCTAACTTTTAAATCTACAAACAGCTGTTTTAATACCTCAGGAGTTATTTGTTGGGCAGCATCACTCCATGCAGCATCAGGATTACAATGTGTTTCAATCATTAATCCATCGTAACTTAAATCTAAGGCTTGTTGTGAAACTTCTTGAATCATATTTCTTTTCCCAGTAATATGTGACGGATCACAAATCAATGGCAAATTTGGAAATTTACTATGTAATTCTATTGGAATTTGCCACTCAGGATTATTTCTGTACTTTGTTTTTTCATACGTAGAAAAACCTCTATGGATAACCCCTAATTTTTGTATTCCTGCTTTTTGAAGCCTTTCAATTCCTCCTATCCATAATGATAAATCAGGATTTACAGGATTTTTTAATAAAACTATTTTATTTGAATTTTTTAATGCATCCGCAATTTCTTGCACAGCAAAAGGATTTACGGTAGTTCTTGCGCCAATCCAAAGTACGTCGACATCATATTGCAACGCTAGCTTTACATGTTGGGCATTAGCTACTTCCACAGCAATCAACAATCCCGTTTCTTCTTTTGCTTTTTGTAACCACTTTAAACCTATTTCCCCTAACCCTTCAAATCCACCTGGTCGGGTTCGTGGCTTCCAGATACCTGCACGAAAAATAGTCACGTCAGAATTTTTTAATGCATGAGCAACCTCCAATACTTGTTCTTCCGTTTCTGCGCTACAGGGTCCCGCTATTACGAGCGGATGTGTTAATTGAAAATCATCTAACCATTTTCTAGTATTCATATCTCAAATAAAAAATCCCGAAAAGTCGGGATTAACCTTTTACATATTTCTGAAATTTAATAACAAAGATAACTAAAATTAATTTTTTATTAATTGTAACAACTCATTTACTTTTTCTGACTTTTGAAAAATGCCTCCAAAATAATTTGTAATGGTCGCCGATGTATCATCCTTTATGCCTCGTGAAGAAACACATAAATGTTTTGCATCAACAATTACAGCAATATCTTCGGTACTTAAAATTTCTTGTAATTCAAACGCAATTTGCATTGTTAAACGCTCTTGAACTTGCGGTCTTTGAGCAAAATATTGAACAATTCTATTAATTTTTGACAATCCAATAACTTTACCTGTTGATACATAGGCAACATGAATTTTACCATAAATTGGCACAAAATGATGTTCACAATTAGAATAAAAGGTTATGTCTTTTTCAATCAACATTTGATTGTATTGGTATTTGTTTTCAAAAAGAGCTACTTTAGGCTTGTTTGCTGGATTTAAGCCACAAAAAATTTCGTCTACGTACATTTTTGCCACACGTTGCGGCGTACCTTTTAAGGAATCATCTGTTAAATCTAACCCTAATAATTCCATAATTTCAGCGAAATGAAAAGCTATTTTTTCTTTTTTCTCCTGGTCTGTCATCTTAAAGGCATCAGCCTTCATTGGAGTTTCAACAGTAGTAAACAAATGATTGTCGCCTATTTCATCGACCGAAAATGCAACTAATGTGGTTTTATCTATTTTTGGATTTTTTGTCATAGCTTTAAGTTAATTACTGATAGAAATTAGTCCGTTATCTTGAATAAAAATTTGGCCTGTAATGCCGTTAGAATCTTCCTCTAATAAAAATACAGCTGTTTTAGCAACATCTATTGGCTGTAATATTCGTTTTAAAGGGTGCTTAGCAATCATATTTTCTTTAATGGAATCGCTTCTTAAAATTCCAGCAGCTAATGGTGTATCTGTTATTGAAGGAGCAATTGCATTTACTCTAATTTTTGGTGCAAATTCGGCGGCTAAACTTTTTACTAATCCGTCAACAGCTCCTTTCGCAGCTGCAATGCTTGCATGAAAAGGCATGCCTCTTTGCGCAGCAACAGAACTAAACAAAACAATACTTGCTTGCTCTTCATTTTTCAATTGAGCGAGATAATACTGAATTACTTTGACTGCCCCCATCACATTTAGTTGCCAATCATTTTGAAAATCTTCAGTGCTTAGTCTATTAAATGGTTTTAGATTAATTGTTCCTACACCATAAACTATTCCATCTAACGTTTCTAATGTTGGCAAGTCATCTGTCAAAACATTTAACGGAAAATGCGTTCCGTTATACTCAAAATCTGGTGCCGTTCTGGAAATAAGATAACAATAATGTCCTTTTTCTGTGAGTAATTTTACTATTTCTTTAGAAATACCTTTACTTCCTCCAATAATTAAATATTTTTTCATTTGTGCTATTTTGTTATCTTTTTGAAATTTTATTGCCTGTTATTTGTCGTTGTAATGCACATTTAAATCGGGAAATTTCTGGATTACGTTTGTGCAAATGTTTTTGACTTACTCCTGAATTTACTCGTTTTCGCCATAAATTAAATGAAGAGCGTTTTAATACTTTTCGCATTAATTGAATGACTTCTTTTTCTGCCAAATCAAATTGGTATTCAATAGCTTCAAAAGGGGTTCTGTCTTCCCAAGCCATTTCTATAATTCTGTCAATTTGAATTAGACTTAATTTATTTATTTTTTCTGCAAGCATTACTACAATATTTTAGTTCGTCCCAATTTTTTTTCCATTTTTTACGCCATGAAAACGGCTTTTCACACATAATACAAATTTTGCTAGGCAAATACGATTTATTTCCTTTATGCGAGATATTTTTCAAAATCGTTAATCTTTATTTTAGCTTTGATATCAAACATTAAATTGTATAGACCAAAAAAGGTCCTATTAACATAAATAAAGTGTTTAGATCCTCTATTTCCATTCATTTTTCTTAATTGCTTGTCATTAGCAAATTTTTCGCTCAATGAGGCTATTTTTCCAAAAAAAATCGGATCAGAAAAATCAAATTCTTTTTTATGAATAGGCTCGGTAAACACTGTCAATAATTCATGAAACATTTGAGTGAAAAATTCAGTTTCCTTTGTGGAATCTGTTGGTTTTAATATTTCTAATTCTATTAATTTTTCTTTGAAATACACATTATTTGTTAATGATGCTGGTGTAGAAACTTCAAAATAAGGCGTATAAAAAGAATCGGGAATTTCTTTCATACAACCAAAATCAATCGCAATTAGATTAGCCTCTTTATCAACTAAAAAATTACCTGGATGTGGATCGGCATGAAATTTTTTTAATTTATGTATTTGGAACATGTAAAAATTCCAAAGTGTTTGACCTACTTTATCGCGTTTTTCTTGCGTTACTTCAGATTTACAAAATTCCGATAAATGAACACCATTCATCCAATCCATTGTAATAATTTTATCTGATGAGAATTCTGGATAATACGTTGGAAATATTAAATTTTCGATTACTGCACATGCTTTTCTTACACCTTCACTCTGTAGTAATTCTAATTTATAATCTGTTTCTTCCGTCAACTTATCTTCTACTTCTTGAAAATACTCATCGGAAGTGCCTTGCAAATTGAACATTCTAACAGCAATTGGCTTTACTAAAGCGATATCCGTACTGATACTTTCTCTGATTCCTGGATACTGAATTTTTACTGCAAGTTGTTTATCTTTAATTCTTGCTCTATGAACCTGACCAATACTTGCAGCATTGATTGAATCAACCGAAAATTCTTCAAATATTTCTTCAGGATACTTCTTAAAATAAGTTTTAAATGTTTTACGCACCAAAGGGGCAGATAACGGCGGAACAGAAAATTGTGACAAAGAAAATTTTTCTACATACGATTGAGGCAATAGATTTTTTTCCATACTCAACATTTGCGCTACTTTCAACGCACTTCCTTTTAATTCTTTTAATCCATCATAAATATCCGAAGCATTGTTTTCATGGAGTTTATCCTTTGTTAAATTAGGATTAACTGCTTTTTCACCATAATATTTTAAATAATTCCCACCTACTTTTACTCCCGTTGTAACTAATTTAGCTACACGTCCCATTTTATTGGTTGGAATTGAATCTATTTTTTTCACGAGAGATTATTTATTTGAATTAAATGAGCCAAATTTTTCTTTCCATAGAAATTTTCCAAAATCTAAAATACTTTCAACAGGCACATTGTAAACCACATCAAAACTAGCCTTAACAGATTTTTCTATAAACACATCTGTTTTTTCAAAATTAGGAGAAGAATCATCTATCCAATATTTTAAGATTGATAAAAACTGTAACCAAGCTCCTTCGTGTACTACTCGATTTTGAATGGTTGTAATTTTTTGATTTTCAATTTTATAAGGTGTATCAAGGACTGTTTTTATATAGTCTAGAAAATCTTTTCGCAGCTGTTTTAATTGTGTTAATTTTTTGAGCGGAAAAGTTTCTTGTGTCAATAAATGAGTTACAAAACTTCTGTTTGCTGTAGCTACTTCAAAAAAAGTAAAGTAAAAACAAGACAACTTTTGAGAAGCATTATAAACTGCATAATCGGGCGAATTAACTACTAGTTCTTTTGTATAGTGAAACATGTTAGAAAAAAAGTTTTCTTCCAATGCTTCAAATGAGGCAAAAAAAGTATAAAAGTCTGATTCTTCAAAACCATTATTTTTTGAAAATTCATAAACAGAATGTGGTTTCTTACCATTTGTAAGTACATAATCAGTATAAAAAGAGACTATTTTTTCTTGGTCAAGGGGTTGTGTTTTTTTCTTTGCCATCACAGATATTTTTTTTGTTTAACAAATTTACAAAATATTTAAACAAAAAATCATTTTTTTACTTTTTTTATTCTATGGTGCTATAACTTTATTTTATTATTTTTGCTAAAAACTATTTAATGTCAATAGAAGTAAAAAATATCACAAAAACATATGGCAAACAAATTGCTTTGGATGCTATCTCTTTTTCTATAAAAAAAGGAGAAATTGTTGGTTTTTTAGGTCCAAATGGTGCGGGAAAATCCACTTTAATGAAAATATTGACTACTTATTTAACTGCAGATAAAGGTGGGGCTTCTGTAAATGGTTTTGACCTAGCTACACAAGCTATACAAGTACAGCAGTCTGTTGGTTATTTACCCGAACACAATCCGCTTTATCTTGATTTATATGTTAGAGAGTATTTAGCATTTAATGCTGAGTTACATCATGTTTCAAAAAGTAAAATTGATGAAGTAATTCAGTTGACAGGTCTAAGTCCAGAATGTCATAAAAAAATAGGACAATTGTCAAAAGGATACCGTCAGCGTGTGGGCTTAGCAACCGCCCTACTTCATAATCCAGATGTATTAATTTTAGATGAACCAACAACAGGTTTAGACCCAAATCAGTTGGTTGAAATAAGAGAGTTAATCAAAAACATTGGGAAAGACAAAACGGTTTTTTTGTCTACACACATCATGCAAGAAGTAGAGGCAATTTGTGATAGAATTATTATAATTCATCACGGAAAAATTGTGGAAGATGCATCATTGAAAGTTTTGGGTAAAAACCTAGAAAAAATTTTCAGAGAAAAAACGTCATAAATTTAAAATATTTCTTTAGCAATTGCTTTAATATTATCCGCTTTACCCATAGAATAATAATGTATTACGGGTATACCTGCTGCTACAAGTTCTTTACTTTGTTGTGCACACCACTCAATACCTATTTGTTTCACAGCCTCATTATCTTTAGCTTTTACAACTTCCATAATTAAGGCATCGGGTAATTCAATACTAAAACGGTGTGGAATTAAATTTAATTGTTTTTTTGTGGCTATTGGTTTCAATCCTGGTATAATCGGAACGGTAATCCCTGCAGCTCTACATTTTGTAACGAAATCGAAAAATTTTTGATTGTCAAAAAACATTTGCGTGATAATATAATCGGCTCCGTTTTTTATCTTTTGTTTTAAAAAATGAATATCACTATCTAAACTTGGTGCTTCAAGATGTTTTTCAGGGTAACCGGCTACTCCAATACAAAAATCAGTTTTGGCAGAATTTTGCAAGTCTGCATCCAAATAGATTCCGTTATTTAAATTATGTATTTGGGATACTAACTCAGAAGCAAAAGCGTGACCTTCTTTTTCAGGTTTAAAATAAATTTCACTTTTTACAGCATCTCCTCTAAGCGCCACAACATTATCAATACCGAGAAAATCTAAATCGATCAACAAATTTTCCGTATCTTCTTTTGTAAATCCACCACATAATATATGCGGAATGGCATCTACATTGTATTTATTTTGAATTCCTGCACAAATTCCTACCGTCCCTGGACGCTTTTTTACAATTTTCTTTTGTAATAACCCATTTTCTAATTCCTTGAATTCATACTCCTCTCGATGATAGGTAACGTCTATAAAAGGCGGTTTAAATTCCATTAACGGATCGATACTATCAAAAATAGATTGAATATTTTGTCCTTTTAAAGGCGGTAAAATTTCGAAGGAAAACAATGGCTTTCCATTAGCGTTTTGTATGTGTTCTGTTACTTTCATTTTTTTGTTTTGTTGCAAGTTTCATGTTTTGGTTTCAGGTTAATGAACTTTAAACCTGAAACAACTATTTTTATTCTGCATTATTCGGAGCCAACCATTTTTCGGCTTGTTCTAAACTAATATTTCTTCTTTTGGCGTAATCTTCAATTTGGTCTTTTTTAATTTTTCCCAAACCAAAATATTTACTTTCCGGATGAGCAAAATAATAGCCCGACACAGAGGAAGCAGGCCACATGGCCATACTTTCAGTAAGCTTCACTCCTATTACGTTTTCTACATCTAATAAATGCCACAATGTGGCTTTTTCTAAATGGTCAGGACAAGCAGGATAACCCGGTGCCGGACGAATCCCTTTATAATTTTCAGCAATCAAATCTTGATTTGATAAATTTTCATCCGAAGCATAGCCCCAAATTTCTTTACGAACTTGTAAGTGTAAATATTCAGCAAAAGCTTCCGCCAAACGATCGCCTAAGGCTTTTATCAAAATCGAATTATAATCGTCTAAATTTTGTTCGAATGCTTTGGCTTTTTCTTCTACTCCAAAACCAGTGGTAACACAAAAACAACCTATATAATCTTGTACTCCTGATTCTTTTGGCGCAATAAAATCGGCTAACGCAATATTAGGCGCTCCAGCTGTTTTTTGAGATTGTTGGCGTAGGGTTAAAAAAGTTGTCGGTTGTTTATTATCAGTTGTTAGTTGAATATCATCGTCGTTGATGGTATTGGCAGGAAAAATTCCTAGAATACCTTTGGCAGACAACCAATTTTCTTGAATCAATTGATATAACATTTTTTGTGCATCGGCAAATAAAGACGTAGCCTGTTCGCCTACTACCTCATCGGTTAGAATAGCAGGGTATTTTCCATACAATTCCCAAGAATTGAAAAACGGCGTCCAATCGATAAAATCAACTAAATCAGCAATGGCAACATCAACAGTTTTTGTCCCAATGAAATTCGGTTTTGTTGGCGTGTACTTACTCCAATCCAATTGTAATTTATTAGCTCTGGCTTGTTCAATCGTTAAGAAATTTTTATCCCTACTGCGATTCAAATAGCCTTCACGAAGTGCGTCGTATTCAGCACGAATATCTTGTGTGTATTTCTCTTTAGTTTCTGAATTCAGTAAGTTTCCAGCAACAGTTACCGCTCTAGATGCATCGTTAACGTGGACTACAGTCGCTTTGTATTGCGGTGCAATTTTCACGGCAGTATGGGCACGAGACGTTGTTGCTCCACCAATCAAAATTGGAATTTGAACATTTAGTTTGTCTAATTCTTTGGCTAAATACACCATTTCGTCTAAAGATGGCGTAATTAATCCGCTCAATCCAATAATATCTACATTATGTTCAATAGCCGCCGCAATAATTTTCTCTGGCGGTACCATCACACCTAAATCGATAATTTCGTAATTATTACAAGCTAGAACCACCGAAACAATGTTTTTTCCAATATCGTGAACCTCTCCTTTTACAGTAGCCATCAAAACTTTTCCCGCACTTTGCGAAACACCATCTTTTTCTGCTTCGATGTAAGGCAATAAATACGCCACTGCTTTTTTCATTACACGAGCGGATTTAACTACCTATGGCAAGAACATTTTCCCACTTCCAAATAAATCGCCTACTACATTCATTCCTGCCATCAAATTGATTTCGATGACTTCAATAGGTTTAGAGGCGGCTTGTCTTGCTTCTTCTACATCTATTTCTATAAATTCGTCAATTCCTTTGACTAAGGAATGCGTTAATCGTTCTTGTACTGTTCCTGAACGCCACTCAGCAATCGCTTTTTCATTGGCCTTAAAATTTCCTTTGAAACTTTCTGCTAAATCCAATAATCGTTCTGTCGCATCTTCTCTTCTATTCAACAAAACGTCTTCTACATGTTCTAATAATACAGAATCAATTTCGTCGTAAATCTCTAACATTTCAGGATTCACGATACCCATCGTCATTCCGTTTTTGATGGCATGGTATAAAAATGCCGAATGAATGGCCTCACGCACTTTATCATTCCCTCTAAAAGAAAAAGAAACATTACTTACTCCTCCCGATACATGAGCATAAGGTAAGTTTTCTCTAATCCATTTGGTCGCACGGAAAAAGTCCAAAGCATTCAATTTATGCT